>Ga0118677_10002953_pt3 | contig 28448 bp, 20 predicted proteins | sample AliMusrvi5mmetaG_FD_86154 | JGI IMG/M metagenome (GOLD analysis project Ga0118677, IMG submission 86154) | reverse complement strand
TGGACAGAGACAGGTATGCTGAAGTGCATGGTCCTCCCAAACAGAAACAGAAGAGGGCTTTGAAACCCCCTCCACCTCCACCACCCCCTCCCAGGAAAGAAAAATGCTGTAACTGGATCGCTTCAGTAAAGGTTTTAAAGAGCTGGGGATACATTGATACCAGTGGCGTCTACCAGATCAACCTGCAGTTCGATGATGTTGAAAATTTTTACGACGGACTTGCACGGGTAAAGAAAATGCACGACTGGGGATATATCGATACGAAAGGGATGTATGTTATCAACCCTCAGTTTGACGCGGCCCAGGATTTCAGCGAAGGTCTTGCAAGGGTTTATAAGTTCAAAAAATGGGGCTACATCGATAAAAAAGGAATGATAGTGATCGATTACCAGTTTACCGAAGCCTTTGATTTCCATGATGGGTTGGCGAGGGTAAGACATGGCCTTTCCTGGGGTTATATCGATACAAAAGGCAAATTTATCATCAATCCTCAGTTTGCTGCCCTCGGGGAATTTGCCGAAGGCCTTGCCAAGGCAAAATTAGGCAAGGAATGGGGCTTTGTTGATCAGACCGGGCGCTGGGTGATCAGCCCCCAATTCGCCGATGTGGAAGATTTTCACGAAGGTTATGCAAGAATAAGAAAAGGAACCCAGTGGGGTTTTATTGATAAAACAGGGGCCTATGCAGTCAGCCTTCAGTTCGAAGCCGCAGGTGATTTTTACAACGGCATTGCCAGGGTCAAAAAACAGCATGAATGGGGTTATATTGACGACAAAGGGACATGGAAAGTAAATCCCCAGTTTGAGGAAGCCGGAGACTTTATTGAAGGGCTTGCAAGGGTCCGTAAAGGCCATGCCTGGGGTTATATCGATGCAACAGGCAGCTATGCCATCAACCTCCAGTTTGAAGGGGCAGAGGATTTCTGCGGTGGGACTGCAAGAGTAAAAAAGGTGACCAAATGGGGTTTTATTGACAAGACCGGGAGGTACATTACCAATCCCCAGTTTGATGAAGCCGGAGACTTCAGTCATGGTTTTGCCAGGGTGCGAAAAGCCACCAAGTGGGGCTATATCAACAACGCCGGAAGCATCATTGTAAATTATATGTATTATCAATGCGGCAGCTACAGCAAGTGATTACAGGCTGAAGCTGCTATAAATAAATTGGTATTACCACAAAAGCAGAGCCCTTTTCCCGGATTCCGCAGCAAGCTACCGGGAATTTACCGGGAAAGATTATAAAATAATTAAAAAAAATCCCTTTTTTCTTGCAAAAGGGATTTTTTTTGTATTATCTTTGTTATGTATTTATTAGGATTCGTTCATAATTCATTCAAATTAACATAACATAATATGAGGCATCAGAAAAATCCTGGCCTTATCCTGAGTGAGCTTACTCTCGAATTGGTCCCCCGCCAACCTGCCGTTTACGCAATCCTGTCCGATGGAGAATCCGGTTCAAGCAATAAACGCTGCAGGTATGTGGGTTTCACCGAAAACCTCAGGGATTCGGTACTGCAACATTTCCAGCCCGGTGAGCCTATTGTGCCTTTACGGTATTTCATGCTTTCTTCAAAGCTGAAATACCTGCTTTATGAACTTCTTCCTACCAGCGATAAAAGCATTTTGTACAAGAAGACTGAAGAGTGGATGGAAGAGTTTAACATGGTTTCTTCCTCCCAGGAGAAAGAAGATGCAGCTCAATTGCATTTTGCATAAAGATCAGGCGAAATTTTGATTTTATAAGAAATCTGCTTATCTTTGCAGCGGATTTAATTTGATTCAGTGATGACGAGGGGGCGAAAGTCCCCTCGTTTGCTGAATAAAGCGGGGTAACCTTGCCGCATCGCGGAATTCTTGAACAACCCGCTACTTTATCCGAAGTCATTAATAATATGATAACTGAGAAGCAGCTTACAGGCCTGATTGAAGAGTACTTTAAGGGATCCGACAAATTTCTGATCGAGCTTAACCTTAAACCGTCGAACCGCATCATGGTATTCATTGACGGGGATCATGGTGTACTCATTGAAGATTGCCAGAAACTGAGCAGGTATATTGAACAGGCTCTTGACCGCGACACTGAAGATTTCGACCTGACGGTATCTTCGGCCGGGGCCGACAAGCCATTTCGCGTACTGAGGCAGTACCAGAATCACCTTGGAAAGGTTCTTGATGTGGCTACCGTTGACGGCATGAAACTGCAAGGTCTTCTGATGCTGGCAAATGAGGAAGGAATTAAAATTGAACAAGAGATAAAAAAATCTAAGAAAGAGATTGAGAAGCAGGAAGTGGCGTTGAAATTTGCTGAAATAAAATCTGCGAAAGTCATTATAAGCTTTAAAAAACCCTGATTTTGCTTTTCGCCATTTCGCTTTTCGCTATTTAATATTGTAAAAACTAAAATCATCATAACAGTACCCCAATGGAAACTTTAAACTTAGTCGAAACCTTTTCGGAATTCAAAGAATTCAAGAACATCGACCGTGAGACCATGATGCGTATCCTGGAAGAAGTCTTCAAGCATATGCTTTCCAAAAGGTTCGGATCGGCCGATAATTTCGACATCATTGTAAATATTGACAAGGGTGACCTTGAAATCTGGAGGAACCGCACAATTGTCGAAGACGGAGCAGTCGAAGATGAGAATACTTCAGTAGCTTATTCCGATGCCATCAAGATCGAACCCGATTTTGAAGTGGGAGAAGAACTTTCGGAAGAGATCAAACTTGTTGATTTCGGAAGGCGAGAGATCCTGGCTATTCGCCAGAACCTGATCTCGAAGATACAGGAGTATGAAAAGAACAACATCTACCTTAAATACAAGGATAAGATAGGCGAGATCATCTCGGGTGAAGTATACCAGGTGTGGAAGAAAGAGATCCTGGTCCTTGACGACGAAGGGATAGAACTCATCCTTCCCAAATCGGAACAGATACCCGTCGATTTTTACCGCAAGGGTGATACCATCCGGGCTGTTGTTTCGAAAGTAGAAATGAAATCTAATAATCCAGTCATCATTCTCTCCCGCACTTCGGAAGCCTTCCTGGAAAGGCTGTTTGAGGCTGAAGTCCCCGAGGTTTTTGACGGGCTTATCCAGATTAAAAAGATTGTCCGCGTACCGGGTGAAAGAGCAAAGATCGCTGTTGAATCATACGACGACCGTATTGATCCTGTCGGTGCATGCGTCGGAATGAAGGGTTCCCGTATTCACGGCATCGTGAGGGAGCTTAAAAATGAGAATATTGACGTGATCAACTTCACGACCAATCCTTCCCTTTATATCCAGCGCGCACTAAGCCCTGCAAAGGTTACTTCGATCATCATCAACGAAGAAGAGAAAAAAGCTGATGTTTATATGAAGCCCGACCAGGTTTCACTTGCCATCGGTAAAGGAGGTTTTAACATCCGCCTTGCAGGAAGGCTTACAGGGTATGAAATAGACGTTTACCGCGATACTGACGTTGATAACGAAGATGTGGATCTCGTCGAATTTTCCGACGAAATCGATCAGTGGATCATCGACGAGCTCAAGACCATTGGATGCGATACTGCTAAAAGCGTACTCGACCTTGATGTTGAAGAACTTGTAAAACGTACCGACCTCGAAGAAGAGACGATCAAAGAGGTCATCCGCATATTAAAAGCTGAGTTCGAATAAAAATCATAATTTTGCCGCATGAGTGAAGGCACAGCACAGGTCAGGTTAAGTAAAGCCGCGAGAGAGTTCAATATCGGTATCGCTACCGTAGTGGAATACCTTTCGAAGAAAGGGTTTACTGTAGACCGTGACCCCAATGGTAAACTTAGTGAGGAAATGTACAATCTCCTCCGGAAAGAGTTTGCCACAGAAAAACAGGTGAAAGAAGAATCCAAGAAGATTGAACTGGCCTTTGCTTCGCACCAGACAATTACTATTGAAGATAAAAAGACTGCGACCAAGGAAAGAGAAAAGGAACGCGAGGATCTCTTTATCAAAAATGTATCACTGGATTACGACAAGAGGCAATCGGAACAGCCTAAGAAGCCAAGGGAAATTCCTGTAAAGGAAACTCCCAGGGAAGCTCCGAAAGCTGAGCCAAAACCTGCCGAACCTGTAAAACCACCTGCCGAGAAAATACACGTTGCCGAACCTGCGCAAAAGGAAGAGGAAAAACCTGTAAAGAAAGCTCCCGAGCCTGTGATTGCAGAGGAAAAAGTTGTTGAAACAGAGGAAAAAGCAGAAAAAAAGCATTCAAAGAAAACCAATACTGAAGAAGAAGAGGCTGTTGCCGGAGAACAAGAAAAGAAAACCGATAAAACTGTCGGTGACCTTAAGATAATAGGCAAGATTGATCTCAAATCATTTGAGAAAAAACCTTCGAAAAAGGGTAAGGAAAAAGCTAAGAAAGAAGAGCTTCCCGAACCTCCTGTCACAGAACCTGCAGTGGTAGAGCCGGTTGAGGTCAAAGCTGAACCGGAGCCTGTTCAGGAAATCATTGAAGAAGTTATTTCGGAGCCGGTTGTAGAAAAGGTTGAGACCAACTTCCTGGCTATGGCAAAGATCAAACTTGAAGGACCGACTATCCTGGGGTCAATGATCCTGCCTGAACCGAAAAAATTTGAAAAGAAAAAGCAGCTGGTTGCTTCTTCTTCCGATGACTCCATCAAATCAAAGAAGAAAAAGCGTAAGCGCATTAAACGTACCGGCGGCGAAGTAGTAACGCCTGAGGCTCCGAAAACGACCGACAACAAGCCTCATTATGTAAAAGATAAAAAATACACCAGGGAAATCCAGAAGCCAGAGGTCACCCAGGAAGATATCGAACGCCAGATCAAGGAAACGCTTGCAAGGCTAAGTCCGAGCGGAAAATCGAAATCATCGAAATACCGCCGCCAGAAAAGGGAAGAAGTTAGCCAGAAGCTGCAGCAGGAACAGGAAAGGATAGAAGAAGGCAAAAAAGTCATCAAAGTCACCGAGTTTGTTACTGCAAATGAATTGGCCAACATGATGAACGTCAGTGTTACCGAGATCATCTCGACCTGTATGTCGCTGGGGCTTTTTGTCTCAATCAACCAGAGGCTTGATGCAGAAACGCTGACTCTTGTCGCCGATGAATTCGGTTACAAGCTTGAGTTTGTAAGCGTAGAAGTGCAGGAAGCCATCGACGGGCATAATGTCGAGGACAATCCTGAAGATATCCGTGACCGTGCGCCTATCGTAACAGTGATGGGCCATGTTGACCATGGAAAGACAAAATTGCTTGACTTTATCCGCTCAACCAATGTGGTTGCCGGTGAAGCCGGTGGTATAACCCAGCATATCGGGGCTTATGAAGTTGTTCTTGAGAACGGGAAAGCCATCACATTCCTTGACACTCCCGGCCACGAAGCTTTTACTGCCATGCGTGCAAGAGGAGCCAAGATTACCGATGTTGCAATTATCGTTATTGCTGCGGATGAAACCGTTATGCCCCAGACCAAGGAAGCCATCAACCATGCCATGGCAGCCGGTGTCCCTATCGTTTTTGCCATCAATAAAATAGACAAGCCGAACTCCAACCCCGAAAAGATCCGTGAGGAACTTTCAAAGATGAACATCCTTGTTGAGGAATGGGGAGGAAAATACCAGACCCAGGAAATTTCGGCAAAGACAGGACTGAACGTGAACGTATTGCTTGACAAGGTGCTGCTTGAAGCTGAAATGCTATACCTGAAGGCCAATCCTTCGCGTCTTGCCATTGGAACAGTCATCGAATCTTCTCTTGACAAAGGCCGGGGCTATGTTGCGAAGCTCCTGGTCCAGAACGGGACCATGCATATCGGCGACATTGTTCTTGCAGGTGCTACCTACGGAAGGATCAAAGCCATGTACAACGAGCGAAACCAGGCTATCAAAGAGGCAGGACCTTCAGCTCCCGTACTCATGCTTGGTCTTAACGGCGCACCCCAGGCAGGTGACAGCTTCAATGTCATGACCGATGAAAAAGAGACAAAGAATATCGCTACCAAGCGTCTGCAGCTCCAGCGTGAACAGGGACTGAGGACCCAGAAACATATCACCCTTGATGAGATTGGCCGCAGGATTGCTATCGGCGAATTCAAAGAGCTTAATATTATTGTCAAGGGAGATGTTGACGGTTCTGTTGAAGCCCTCTCTGACTCCCTGCTCAAACTCACCAATGAAGAGGTGGCTGTTAATGTTATTCATAAGTCAGTCGGGCAGATCACCGAATCGGATGTCCTGCTTGCTTCAGCTTCCAACGCAGTCATAGTCGGTTTCCAGGTGCGCCCCTCTGTAAGTGCGCGTAAACTCGCAGAAGCAGAACAGATCGACATCAGGCTTTACTCCATCATCTACCAGGCTATCGAAGAGATCAAATCGGCTATCGAAGGTATGCTTGCACCCGAGATCGAAGAGAAGATCACTTCCAACCTGGAGATCAGGGAAGTTTTCAAGATCACGAAAGTCGGTACTGTTGCAGGTTGTATGGTCCTCGACGGGAAGATCGCCAGGCAGACAAGCATCCGTATTATCAGGGATGGTATCGTTGTTTACACCGGAAAACTGGGTTCACTGAAACGTTTCAAGGATGATGTCAAGGACGTCTCTTCAGGTTTTGAATGCGGGCTGAACATTGATAATTTCAATGATATCAAGGTAGGAGATATCGTTGAAGGTTACGAATTAACCGAAATAAAGAGGAAACTGTAATCAACCCCTCTGCAGGGTCTCAAGCCTGTCGGGTCCGATGGATACCGTATCAATAGGCAATTCCACAAAGTCTTCAATAAACTTTATGTAATTCTTAAGCGGCAATGGCAGGTCTGCTATTGAATTCCTTGCATCTAATGAGGTATTCCATCCTTCCATCTCGGTATACAAGGGTTCAAGCCCTTCCGAAGAGAGTTCAAAAGGATATGAATTGAGCAGCTTGCCCGATTCCCTATATGATGTGCAAACGCTGAGTTTCTCGAACGGGTTCATCACATCTGCCTTCATCATGATAAGGCTGTCGACACCGTTCAGCATGATTGAGTATTTCAGGGCGGGGAGATCAAGCCAGCCGCAACGCCTTGGCCTGCCTGTAGTGGAACCAAATTCCCGTCCGCCTTCCCTTAGCCTGTTGCCTGTTTCATTGATAAGTTCAGTGGGAAAAGGCCCGCTGCCAACGCGGGTGCAGTATGCCTTGAATATACCGAAGACTCTCCCGATATTATGAGGGGAGACTCCGAGGCCTGTACAAACACCGGCAGCAACCGTGCTGGAAGAAGTAACAAAGGGGTAAGATCCGAAATCTACATCAAGCATGGTCCCCTGAGCTCCTTCAGCAAGTACTGAACGTCCTTCGGCAAGGCTTTTGTTGATGAATACTTCTGCATCCACCACCTTAAGCTCCTTCATCTTCTCAATGGATTCAAACCAGAGGGCCTCATATTCGTCAAACGGGAGGTTGTCAAGAGTGAAGCTCCCGGTATCAGATCCGTAAGAGTTGATGATCTGCATGTGCAACACCTTCAGGCTTTCATACATTTTCCTGAACCCCGGATAACAGATATTGCCTACCCTGATGCCATTCCTGGCATATTTATCGGTATAGGTCGGACCAATCCCTTTCAACGTCGATCCTATCTTGGCATCTTTCTTTGCGCTTTCATAAACAGCGTCGAGCAGCCGGTGTGTCGGCAGGATCAGGTGGGCACGGTTTGCTATAAGAAGGTTATCAGCCGGATTCATACCTGCCTCCCTGAGTTTGTCTATTTCACGGAAAAGTATAACCGGGTCGATGATCACTCCGTTCCCAATAACATTCATGGAATTTTTATGAAAAATTCCCGACGGGATGGTATGCAGAACGAATTTTTTGCCGTCAAATTCAATGGTGTGCCCTGCATTGGGCCCCCCCTGGAATCTTGCAATGACATCATAACGCGGAGAAAACACATCCACAATCTTTCCTTTTCCTTCATCCCCCCACTGGAGACCCAGGATTACATCAACCTTCATCTGAAATAAGTTTATTTTTTGGACCTGGACTGACCGTAAAATGTAAGGGAGTAGCTTGTAGCCTCAACATTGAAGAGCTTTTCCACATGTTCGCGGATCTCTTCAACACGGGGATCATAGAACTCAAGTACTTCACCGCTGTCGGCGAAAATAAAGTGATCATGCTGCTTGAAAAGATTCGATTTTTCAAACTGGGCATAATTCGTTCCAAACTGGTGCCTGGTTACCAGCCCGCAATCCAGCAGCAGTTCAATCGTATTATATAAAGTAGCACGGCTAACCCTGTATTTATGATTCTTCATCCGGATATACAGGGTCTCAATATCAAAATGCCCGTCGGTAGCGTAGATCTCCTTAAGAATGGTGTACCTCTCCGGCGTCTTGCGATGGCCGTGCTTTTCAAGATATTCCGTAAAAAGCTTACGAACATTTTCAAAGGTATCTTCGGATGGTTTTTTCATTAGTGAAAATTTTAAGTAAAGGTATGAAATTAAAATTATTTAGAACAAATAAAAATTAAAAAATTAATCAACACGCCTTACCGTGGTGACGCCTTCAATAAATTTCAATTTTTCCAGCACGTTATTTAGGGTGGTGGCATCCCTCACGAAAAGGCTGATCTTCCCCTCTGTAATCCCTTTATCTGCCTGTATATTAAAGGCCTGTATATTCAGATTCAACTCATTTGAAATGATCTTCGTGATCTCATTGATAAGGCCTTTTTTATCGATCCCGTTGATACTGATGCTTGTGAGGAATGAAATAAACTCGTTATTGGTCCAGTTCAGTTTTACAAAATGGATACCGTACTGGGAGATCATATCCATTGCCTGGGTGCATTTGGTCCTGTGGATGACAGTCTTGCTGCTCTCTGAAGGTATAAGGCCTATCACATCATCGCCCGGGATGGGATTGCAGCAGCCTGCCACCTGGTACCCGTAGCTGGTAACATCACCCTGGAGATCTTCTTCCATATAGCTTGCCGGGCTTTCCGGATGGGGTGCAGAACCTGTCCCTGCTTCGGAATGCAGTACGGACTTATTACCGGCTGAGTTTCTTGAAACGTAGTTGATCCAGCCGTCACGGTAATTGGAGGCGGCGAATATCTTGACATCCTTCAGCCCGATCTTATCGGTTGCGGCAGAATAATAAAGATCAACCATTGTTGGAAAATTATTTACTGCCTGGAATTGCTTTATCTGTTCCTGCTTGAAGTCCACGCTGAATTGCCTGAACCATTTTTCCAGTTTTTCCTTACCCTGCTTGCTGAATAGCTTCTTTTCTTCCTTGACTGCCTGTTTGATATTCGTTTTGGCCCGGGTTGTCACCACATAAGTAAGCCATTCTTCACGCGGTGTTTGCTTGCTTGAAGTTATCACCTCAACCTGCTGCCCGTTCTTCAGGGGCTGGTTAATGGGTACAAGTTTTTTATCAACCTTGGCGCCGATACAGGTGTTCCCCAGTTCGGAATGTATGGCGTAGGCAAAGTCCAGAACCGTTGAATTTGCCGGGAGTATCCTCATTTCGCCCGATGGTGTGAAAACAGAGATCTCGTCCAGGAAGAAGAATCCCTTCACGTCATCAATAAATGACAGGGCATCCGAATCAGGCGACTCAATCATTTCCTTGATACGGTCAAGCCAGTTATCCAGCTTGCTGCTGATGTTAAAAGATTCCTTGTATTTCCAGTGTGCGGCATATCCCCTTTCGGCCACCTCGTCCATTCGCCTGGTCCTGATCTGTATTTCGACCCAGTGGCCGGTATGGCCCATGACAGTGGTATGCAGCGCTTCATAACCGTTTGCTTTGGGAATTGAGATCCAGTCACGCAGGCGGTCCATATTTGGAAGATAATGATCCGTAACAATGGAATACACTTTCCAGGCATCCGATTTTTCACTTTCAATGGGAGTGTCGATCACAATGCGGATTGCGAAAATATCATAGATCTCTTCAAAAGGGACTTCCTTTTTCTTCATTTTCTGCCAGATGGCAGCTACAGATTTTTCCCTGGCTTTTATAGTGTATTTAAATCCCTGCTGGATGAGGTCCTGCCTGATGGGATGTATGAATTTGCTAACAAACCTGCTTCGCTCCCGGGCCGTCGACCTAAGTTTGCCAACCAGGGTTTCATAAACTTCAGGTTCGGTATATTTCAGTGCGAGATCTTCAAGTTCGCTTTTTATTGCATGAAGACCAAGCCTGTGGGCCAGGGGTGCATATAAAATCCCGGTTTCCGACGAGATCTTCAGTTGCTTGTCCGAAGGCAGGGCATCAAGAGTCCTCATATTGTGCAGGCGGTCGGCAAGTTTGACAAGAATAACCCTTACATCATCTGAGAGGGTCAGAAGAAGACGCTTGAAATTCTCGGCATGGACTGTTGTTGTCCTCTGGTCAAAAATCCCCTTGATCTTGGTGAGGCCGTCGATGATTGATGCGACTTTCTCACCGAACAATCCACGTATATCTTCAAGAGTGTATTCAGTATCCTCAACAACATCATGCAACAGGGCGCAAACGATGGATGTTGCTCCAAGTCCTATTTCTTCCACACAGATGGTGGCAACTCCCAGGGGGTGGAAAATGTATGGTTCCCCGCTTTTCCTGCGCATATCATGATGTGCTTCCAGGGCCATGCGGAATGCCTTGCGCACAATCTTCCTGTCATCGGGATTTCTGGGTTTCCAAAGCCTGAGCAGATTGCGGTAGCGTTTCAGGATCTCCTGGTTCTCTGTATCAGGTGTAACTTTAGCTTTCATCAGTAATAGACTCAATCGTCATGCAAAAATAGCTTAAAATTTAGAATGGTTTGAAATAAGATTTGGTTCGAAATGAATAACCCTGGCTCTAAAATTACTACTTTTGATATCCTATTAAATCATCTCATGCCAGGAAGTTCAACCTCTCTATTCCGCAGTTTACTTTTCCTTACTTTGCTGAATATCCCGGTATTCCTCTTTGCTACCCACCAGAGGGCCGCAGAGATCACATTCCGGCACTTAAGCGGACTCACCTATGAGATCACCCTGATATCTTACACAAATACACTGAGCCCTGTTAACAATGCCAGGAATTATCTCGAAGTAAGCTGGGGTGACGGAACCTCTGACCTGATCCCAAGGGTGCAGTCAATATTTCTGCCCGACACCATTCGTTATAATAAATACCTCGGGCAACATACCTATGCGGGACCATCCTCTTCCCCTTATGTCATTTCATGCGAAGACCCGAACAGGAACCTGGGAATTATGAACATCCCGAATTCAGTGAACATCCCCATGTTCATTTATTCTGAACTAACAATAAGCCCTTACCTGGGGGACGACAACTCGCCTATTCTCCTGGTTCCTCCTGTGGATAATGCCTGTGTAGGAGAGCCGTTCTATCATAATCCCGGAGCATATGACCCCGACGGCGACAGTCTCTCATATAAACTGGTGACCTGTCTTGGCATTAACGGCTTGCCTATACCCGGCTACACCCTGCCCCCACCGGTGAATTCCTGCCACATCAACCCTCTCACAGGTGACTTTTCATGGATAAGCCCGTCTCAGCAGGGGGAATATAACATTGCAATTCTCATCGAGGAATGGAGGAACGGTATCAGGATAGGATGCGTGGAACGGGATATGCAGATTAATGTCGTTGCATGCAATAACAGGCCGCCTGTCATAGATTCCATTGCCGACACCTGTGTTGAAGCCGGCCATGCCCTATGGTTTCCCGTCAGCGCCCACGATCCCGACACTGCCGATATAGTTACGCTGACCGCGATTGGCGGCCCTTTCATTCTCACACAAAGCCCCGCCTACATGGATCCTGACACCGCACAGGGACAGGGGCATGTGACGAGTATTTTCCATTGGCCTACTGTTTGCCAACATGTTAAGAAAAACCCTTACCAGGTATATTTTAAAGCTCAGGATAACGGATCACCTGTCAGGCTTGTCGATATAAAGTCCATGAAGATCCTTGTGATAGGCCCCAGGCCTGAGAACCTGGCCACAACTGCTATTGCAAATTCAATTAACCTCAGCTGGTCGGCTTACAGCTGTACAAATGCAAAAGGGTTTTATATCTACCGCAAATCGGATTCCACCGGATACCAGCCTGCCTACTGCCAGACAGGGGTACCTGCTTACCTTGGATACAAAAGGATAGACTTGATCAACGACATCACTGCCACAGGCTACCTCGACAACAACCAGGGAGCCGGGCTTAACCGCGGGATCAAGTACTGTTACCTGGTGACAGCTTTCTTTGCCGACGGCGCTGAGGGCTATGCGTCAAATGAAGCCTGCGCTGAACTTAAAAAAGACGTGCCCATAATTACCAATGTCAGCATTAAAACTACAGACCTGAACCTTGGTTCCCTATACCTTGCCTGGTCAAAACCCACACAACTTGATACTATCCAGGCCCCTGGCCCCTACAAATACCTTGTGTACCGTTCCAGGTCTGATCAGCCCGGCCAGTATTCACTGATCGATTCATTGTTTGACCTTAACGATACGATCAGGCCGGATACCCTGCTGAACACTGTGGGATTTTCCTTCACTTACAGGATAGACCTGTATAATCTCACACCCGGTAAATTCTTCTTCATAGGATCTTCACAGCCTGCATCCTCGATGTTCCTGAGACTTTCGCCTTCCGACAAAAGGATGCGCATGCACTGGAGTAATGATGTCCCATGGAACAACACTTCCTTTGCGATTTTCAGAAGTGATGCATTTGACGGCCTCTACGACTCGGTGGGATTTTCATTAAAGCCATCATATGTTGACCGCAACCTGGTCAACGGCAAAAGCTATTATTATAAGGTGAAAAGCAGGGGAAGTTATTCATCGGGTGGTTTTATTGATCCTATTATCAATTTTTCACAGAAAACAGGGGGAGTGCCGGTCGATAATGTTCCTCCATGCCCTCAGATCCTAAGCGATTCGGTTAACTGTGACATGTTCTTTAACTACCTGCACTGGAGAAATCCCGGTGACACCTGCGGCACCGACATCGCAAAGTACTATATCTGTTTCAGTCAGTCACCGGGCGGAAAACCTGTTATTATCGATTCCCTGCTGAACCCGGGAGATACGGTTTACATCCACAGGCAGGCGAACTCAGTGGTGGGCTGCTACAGTATTATTGCCGTTGATTCGACAGGCAACAGAAGTGATTACAGCAATACCATTTGTGTTGATTATACCGCATGCCCGGGATATACCCTTCCGAATGTCTTCACACCGAATGGTTCAGGATTCAATAACTTTTTTATACCGATCAAAAACGCCTCGGTTGATCATATCGATATGAAGATATTCGACCGATGGGGAAGGCTGGTGTTCAAGACATCCGATCCTGCTGTAAACTGGGACGGCAATGATATGAATACCAAAGCCGCCTGCTCCGATGGAACTTATTTCGTTATATGTGATGTTTATGAGATCACCCTGGCGGGGATTCAGAAACGGACGATAACAGGCTCGGTTACGATCCTCAGGTAAGGTTTTCATTGATTGATCCAGTGAGTGAGTTTTTCGTTTATCGCTTATGGATTGAATAATGAATATCGTTCGGCGAAGCCGTGATAAGCATACAAAAGAAATAAACAATTGGTGCGAATAATAACGAATTTTGAATTGCGAATTTCGCAGATGGCTCATTCACGGTTCACGATTCACGACTCACGGTTCACGATTTTTTTGTATCTTTGCACCTGTGAAAAACATCCGTAACTTCTGCATTATCGCCCATATAGATCATGGGAAATCTACCCTGGCCGATCGTCTTCTGGAGACTACCGGTGCAATCTCCGAACGGGATTACCAGAACCAGGTTCTGGATGACATGGACCTTGAACGCGAACGGGGTATCACTATTAAAAGCCATGCCATCCAGATGAATTACAAGCATAAAGGTGAGGATTACGTTCTCAATCTCATCGATACTCCGGGGCATGTGGACTTTTCCTATGAAGTTTCCCGCGCAATAGCTGCCTGTGAAGGGGCCCTTCTGGTGGTTGACGCCACACAGGGAATACAGGCACAGACCATTTCGAACCTTTACCTCGCAATAGATCACAACCTTACCATCATTCCTGTCCTCAATAAGATCGATATGGAAGCTGCAATGATCGAGGAAGTGAAAGACCAGATCGTTGACCTGCTCGGATGCGAGCGCGAAGAGATCCTTGAGGCAAGCGCCAAGACCGGTATAGGCATAGATGCTATCCTTGAAGAAATTGTTAATAAGATCCCTGCTCCAAAGGGTGATCCCGAAGCTCCCCTCCAGGCCCTGATCTTCGATTCACTATACAACTCTTTCAGGGGAATTATTGCTTATTTCAGGATATTCAACGGCAGCATCCGCAAAGGGGACCATGTGAAATTCAATGCAACAGGCATGGAATACCATGCCGATGAAGTGGGCATTCTTCGCCTGAAGCAGGAACCCAGGAATGAAGTTTTTACTGGCGACGTTGGGTATATTATTTCAGGGATAAAATCAAGTAAAGAAGTACAGGTCGGTGACACCATCACTCACGTTGACAACCCATGCGAAAAAGAGATAGAAGGCTTCCGCCCTGTTAAACCTATGGTTTTCGCCGGCATCTACCCCACCGATGCCGATGACTATGAAGAATTAAGGAACTCACTCGAAAGGCTCAAGCTTAATGATGCTTCCCTTACATTTGAGCCTGAAGCCTCGATCGCGCTTGGCTTTGGATTCCGTTGCGGATTTCTCGGGCTGTTGCATATGGAGATCGTCCAGGAACGTCTCGACAGGGAATTCGATATGGATGTGATCAACACCGTTCCTAACGTTTCCTATAAGGTATATACTAACAAGGGGGAGGTCCTTGATGTTTACAATCCCTCAGGGCTTCCCGAGCCGAATTACATCGAGCATATGGAAGAGCCTTATATTACGGCAAACATCATCACTAAAGCCGAATATATAGGCCCTGTCATCAAACTCTGCATGGATAAGCGGGGCACCCTTAAAAACCAGGTTTACCTGACCACCGACCGTATTGAATTAACTGCAGAACTTCCTTTGGGTGAAATTGTCTTCGATTTCTACGATAAACTGAAAAGCATTTCCAAAGGTTATGCTTCATTTGACTACCATCCCATTGGATACCAGACTGCCGACCTGGTCAAACTTGACATCCTGCTCAACGGGGAAATTGTAGATGCCTTGTCGGCCCTCATAACCCGAAACAACGCCTATGATTTCGGCAGGAAATTCTGCGAAAAACTCAAGGAGTTCATTCCACGCCAGCAATATGACGTGGCAATCCAGGCTGCTATCGGAGCAAAGATCATTGCCCGGGAAACAGTAAAGGCAGTCAGGAAAGACGTGACAGCCAAGTGCTATGGTGGTGATATAACCCGTAAGCGCAAACTCCTGGAGAAACAGAAAAAAGGCAAAAAAAGGATGAGGCAGATTGGTAATGTTGAAGTACCGCAAAAAGCCTTTCTGGCAGTACTCAAACTTGATTCTTAACGGTGATCCGTATCACCAGTCACCAGTCACGGTTCACGGTTCACGGTTCACGGTTCACGGATTTACCATCCCAGCAGGGTAATCCCAACAGCCCACGGGTAAAGCACAGGCCCCTGGTTATTCTGGAACATAGGCGTGAGTGAATAGGTGGCAAACAGGTTGAGGAATGACCAGCCGATCCTGAAAGAAGCATCAAGTTTGAACGGACTTAGGTGGTATGCCCCGTGAGAGCGCACCACATTGTCGTCTACATAGTATGAAGCAACCCTGCTTCCGTTTGCATCCGCAAGATAGTATGTCTGATCTATGCTGCTGTATTTTTGTTTTGAATAGGAACAAATACGGATACCCCCGATTACACCCAGGGAAACATGGAAACTCTTCAGGTTGCGCTTCGGGCTTGTCTGGTATTCAAACAATAATGGTATATTAAGGTAGCCAACAAAAAGCTTGTCCTGCTGCAGGCTCACATAATTGTTATTCCCATCCTTTACCTTAAATGCAACAAGACTGGCACTGTCGGGGATCATAACATAACTCCCGGTAAAATAATAGTTGCTCAGCTGGAAACCAAGCCCCGTCGTAAACCCCAGTTTGTTCTTTGCAAGGTTTACATTGAATTCGAAAGGGTTCAGGTTAACCACCATGGACCGTGCGGTGTTCATATTCATATAAGAATATTTGGGATCGAAATTCATATTGAATTTATCGTTCACATACCCGTTTAAACCAAGCTCAACCCCTGCCCAATGGCCATTATATTTACCTTTCTTATGAAACGGCCATGAAGGGAATTCCCTCCAGTTCTTCATCTCCCTGGTTCTTACATAAACCACCATCGAATCCCTGCCTATCTTTTTTATAGTGACACCCTCCATTTCAACTTTTGCCGAATCACTGCAGGAATGATGCCCGTGTTCTTTTTTAACCTGGGAATATCCTGAAAACGAGAACAGTACTGTCATCAGCAGTACCAGGATAAAAATACATGATCGTTTCATATGGTATATCTTTAAATGAATATGACTTCTTTGACATGCAATAGACGAAGAGCTTTTCAATATGTTACAAAAAATAAATGGCGAAAAGCGAACCGCGCTCGCCTTAGGCGGAATATGCACAAAAATGAAATTAACGTTGTACGAATAAACAGCGAGCATTTATTAGCCATGGGTAATTCAAAGTTCAAAATTCGTTGATCAATATTCGATATTCAATCCTTATCCTTAAAGAACCTTTTTTCGAAATTAACCAGGTACAGCTTCTTTGTTGCCCTTGTGACAGCGGTATATAACCAGCGGAGGAATTCGGTATTCAGCATTTTGTCGCTTAGGTACCCCTGGTCAATGAACACAGTATCCCATTGTCCGCCCTGGGTTTTATGGCATGTCAGGGCATAGGCAAATTTTACCTGGAGTGCATTGAAAAAGGGATTGAGTTTGACTTTTTCCACTCTCTCCTTACGAGTCGGCAAATCGGCATAATCTTCCATGACGGTCTGAAAAAGCCTGTTGTTCTCCGACTGGGGAAGTGCCGGGGTATCGGCCATAAGGGTATCCAGGATTATCTTTACGTCAAGTTCCTTTTCATCGGGATAATCGAGGAAGCGGATAGTGACATCAGCAAAACGAAAGCCGTAAATATCTTCAGTTTTTCTTATTCTTATCAGTTCAACAATGTCGCCGTTGGCTATGAAACCTGCAGAGGATTCGGGAGGCAGCCAGAAATAATTGTTCTTTACGACCATCAGGTAATCGCCGGTTGAGATCTCCCCCTCATGAAAAAGAATGCGGTTCCTTATCTCCCTGTTGAAGATATTGGCCCTTTTATTCGATCGGCAGATCACAACATTATTTTCCTTTCCTGCACCGGAATAGGTTCGGTTTAGTATCTCCTCCAGGTCAGAACCTGTAATCCTTACCACATCCTGAAAATTTTTCAGGTCAAAAAGCGGAAAACTGATCCTTTTTTCCAGTATTTCGTTCCTGATTCCGGTTGCGTTTTCAAGAATACCCGATTCGCTGCCCTGGCGAACAACCTCAGTAAGTTCATCCTCGTCAATTTCGAGGCTGTATGCTTGTTTCAGAAATCCCGTATCAAGGGCAGGACTCTCATCCAGTCCTACCGGAGGCAGCTGAGCGGTATCGCCAATGAAGAGTATCCTGCAATTTTCACCCGACTGAACATAGGCAAACAGGTCGTCGAGAAGGTTGCGCGTTGAGAAGAGCTGACCTTCGGCCTTAGTTACGTGGGGTATCATTGAAGCCTCGTCCACCACAAACAGGGTGTGCTTGTGGTAGTTCTTCTGAAGCCTCATAACGATATTGCCCTCCTTCGAAGTCCAGGCAAAATATATTTTCCGGTGTATGGTATGTGCAGGAAGGCCGGTATAACTTGAAAGTACCTTGGCCGCCCTTCCTGTAGGAGCCATGAGGACTATTCGTTTACCCAGCTTTGGCAAAACATTCACAAGGGCTTTAACAACCGTGGTCTTACCCGTCCCGGCAAAGCCTTTCAAAACAAACAAAGCATTAGCTTTCTTCCATCCCAGGGTAAGAAAAACCGCCAGGTTGCCCATCAGCCTGCGCTGACAATTTGTTAGTTCATACGGGAACTCCTCAACAAGCGAGGAGATGACCGATTTCACATCCATAATACCGTTTATTCGTACCGGAGTGATTCAATAGGGTCAAGGTTTGCGGCTTTCCTTGCCGGGATTATACCTGATATCAGGGCTACAGCGAAACACAGCACAACACCGGTAATGATCCACATCCAGGGGACAATGAAAGCGCTTCCTATCACAAGTGACATGATATTTCCGATCAAAATGCCAAGCGTGATCCCCAGTGCGCCTCCGAGCTGGCCAATGACCACCGCTTCAACGAGAAACTGGTTTCGTATCACCCTTTTTGTGGCACCAATAGCTTTGCGGATCCCGATCTCACGGGTTCTCTCGGTTACCGAAACCAGCATGATGTTCATCAGTCCGATAGCAGCACCCATCAATGTAATCGCCCCGATCAGGGTGGCTGCCCATGTCACATATCTTATGTTCTCAATCAGCATCTTTGCAATGTTGTCGCTCTTGGTTATCTCAAATGTATTCTCAATGCCAACAGGAACTTTACGGATACTGCGGAAAATTCCGCTGGCTTCTCCCACTGCAGGATCGACAAGCTCGGTGCTTTTAGCCATTACATTGATATTGAATGAAAGATTCGGCCTGGGAAATTCCTTACGGCAGTTGTTCAGGGGGATCATGGCATTACGGTCACCGCTGAAACCCATGCTGGACCCTTTGGATTTTAATATCCCGATAACCCGGTATTTGCCAGGACCGATAGAGATCAGTTTCCCGAGTGGGTCCTCATTGTTCTTGAACAGGCTCTTGATCACTTCCGATCCGATGATACAAACTGAAAGACCTTCATCTATTTCGTTCTGTGAAAAATTTCTCCCTCTCTCCACCTCATCTCCCGAAGTAATTATATAATCCTGGTCGGTACCCATTACCCTTGTATTGGGGTTTGTTTTGTTGGAACCGTTTTTAAGGGTCACCCCGAACGAAGCAAACATCCAGACCGAAGTATTTGCCGGAATATCGAAGCGCTTCTTAAACTCCATTGCCTGTGCATAAGTAATCGGGTCGTAACGCTTCTGAACCTGGTTATCGTTTCCCATGTGCACGTTCATGCTGCGGTTCCTGATGGTAAACGTATTCGCCCCCATCATCGAAAAATTCTGGGTAAGATAGTATTTGATCGAGTCAGTTGCAGTAAGGATCCCCACAAGGGCCATGATCCCGAAAGCAATAATCAGTATGGTCAGTATGGTCCTCAGGAGATGGCTTCGTATAGACATCAGCGATATCCTGACATTTTCGAGTGCAAGTGTATTTTTCATCAGTTTATTTCTTTTTTCCCGTATGCAAGATCACCTGCATCACCGAGGCCGGGAACTATAAATGACTGGGCCGTTAGTTCTTCGTCAATAACACCTACCCATAGGTCAATATCCTGCATGGGGATGTGCTTCCTCACATAATCAAGCCCTTCCTCGCTGGCAAGCACCGACACAAGGTGGACATGCCTGGGTTTTCCCTTGAGCATCAGGTCCCTGTATGCATTTACCATAGAAGCCCCCGAAGCAAGCATTGAATCACAAACGATCAGAACTTTGTCGTTGATATCCGGAACCTGGGAATATTCAACATTGATGGTAAAAGTGCCATCCTTATGCCGTTTTCGGTATGCCGAAACAAAGGCGGTATCAGAATGATCAAAAAAGTTGAGGAACCCCTGGTGAAAGGGAAGGCCGGCTCTCATAATTGCCGCCAATACAGGCTGCTCCCTGAGAACTGGCACGGTAGCCATTCCCAGGGGAGTAACGACTTCCTTTTCCGCAAATTCGAGATGCCTGCTTATTTCATAGGCAAAGATTTCCCCGAGACGTACAAGGTTGTACCTGAAACGAAGTCTGTCTTTCTGGATTTCTGCATCCCTGATTTCCGAAATGAAAACATTCAGTATCGAAGGTGTGTTTGATAATATGTGTATCATAACCTTATGTTTCGTAAAACTGACAAATGTACCTATTTTAAATTTTCCCCTAACAACCACTTCAGCTTTATGCCTGCATTCATCAAACCCGGAAGTCGGTTCCAGAGAAGCCGGTGATAGGTTATTTCCCCTGCCCCGAAACTTTTGTAGAACCTGCCAAGGTTGGCGTCATTGCCTCCTTCAAAATCAAGGATCACCGGCGATGCTGAATTCTCCTTAATGAAACTGTCGATAAGGCTGAACATTGAACCGTTCTCCCGTGCTGAGGGCGCAGAAGCCGCAAAAAGAAAATATATCCTGTTCCCGTCATGGAGAAAAAAAGCCGAAGATGACAAATGGCCCTTGTCATCAAATGCAGCCCTGAGGCTTCCGCTGCCATTTTCGATGCAGATGTTCATCAGGCGGTCCATGCGTTCGTAATGGAAATCCTTCAGCTTCCCTTCCTTTTGCCCGAAATTCTCCCTAAACAACTTCACAAGTTCCCTGGTTCGTATCTTGCTGCCCTTATTGACAGCTGACCCCGCAGCTTTGCGAATATTTCTTACTGTGTTCTGCGAATATCCTGCCTTAATCTCATCATACGTTCCTTTGAGGCTCAGTTCATGGTTATGCCTCCCGGTAAGAACAACATCCCTCATAACAGGAATAAACTCCGGAGTAAGATGAATATCGATGTACCTGAAGCGGGCAGGCACCGCCCCCAGGAATCTCTCTTCGAGGGAAGAGTCAATTGGCAGGCAGGAGAACAACCCCAGCTGCTGGGCAAAAAAAGGCTGGAATAGATAGCTGACTCCTGCCTTACGACCCCACGTCAATGGGAAAACAGAAGTGTAATCTTCAGCCACAAGGGCTTCCCAGCCTGGTGAAACGATATCCAGGTACCAGGAGAAGGCATAAACCCTCCGGTTCAGGGAATGGCTTACAGATTCATCCCATCTTGCCCTGTCAATTTTATCATGCTTTAAGTAGATGATCATTTCCTTACAATGCTGCGAATCTCAGCAATTCCTGATAAATATTACGCCAGCCCAGCCACCTGCCATATTCCGAAAAAGTCTCATTGTGACAAAGGCTAATAAACTCCCCACCCACAGAACGAACCATTGAGATCATGTGGTGAATCGTTTCAATACTTTGTTCGGGCGTTAGACGTAAATAATCCTTCATTGTTACATCCATTAGTGTAACAGGATGGATTTTCAGTGGAATTGATTCATTCTTTGCAAGGTCGAAAAACCAGTATGATCTGGCCATACCGCTCCTGAAGCCGGGATGGGAGGCATAACCCATCGAAAAATCATCGGTAATGCCAAGGTTTGAAAGGTTCCTGTAAGTCCTTGGAAAGGAAATTTTCAAAAAATGCTGACGGCTCACGGTAATGTCACGGCCTAACACCTGGCTTAGTCCGGCATGTTCCTGGTCCAGTCTTTTAAGGTGTTTGCCTGATGAGAGAGAAGGATGCAGTCCTACTTTTTTGCCTTCGTCAAGCTTCTGCAGCAGCTTATGGAAAGTCTTGTGTGAAACGTTAATATTATTGTCATTCCCTCCGTAGTCGGCAAACAAAACAAAATAATAAGGATCAAGGTTGTAACGGGCATGCGATTTTTGCATGAAATCGTAAGTATCGTACGGATCTGCTTCAGCCCCGGTGAGCACCTTGAACCTCATGAAAACTTCATGCAGTTTGAAATTCATCATTGAACGCGCAACCCCGCCTGTGGTCCTCGACAAACCCCGGCAGCGGAATGCATAAGCATGATCAATATCAATGGTCGGAATAAAAGCATACTGCGGCCTTCGAATCTTTATAGAAGGAAAACGCCTGGTGATCACATCGGCCAGTTTATCAACCCAGAAATGAACAACCGGGAGCTCGAGGAATTTCCCTTTCATTGCAATAGAGGCCTCCGCAGGAAAACGGCCGTATTTATCATGCTTGTGGCGTTCATATTCCTCATACCTGCTGACCATGTAAAACGAAGCCGCAAAAGGATCAAAGGACAGGGCCGATTGCTTATTTTCTGTTGGGAATAACACAGGGATCCTGTCTTCATGGCTTATACCTGGTTCAATCGGATGTACGGTTTCCTCGTATAGCAGGTTTGAAGATTCTATGAACAACTCGTCTTCCACAGCTGCAGGCGCATAAGCCAGCTTCGGTCCCTGGAATGCAACGAAATCATCCCTGAAAGTAGTAAAAGCATAGTCGGTACCAAGCAAATCAATGAATATCAGTTTGCTGATGTAACGTAAACGGTTTGGGACCGATGGAGTATATATAAGGATCATTGCCCTCTATTTGGTGAAGCCAAATTAAGGAAAAAACGAAAACTTTCGTAATTTTGATACATTATTACAGAACCGACGGGGAAATGGAGAATTTCATAGTATCAGCAAGAAAATACAGGCCACAGACTTTCGATACCGTTGTGGGCCAGGCAACTATAACAAATACACTCAAAAACGCTATCCGTCATAACCAGCTTGCCCAGGCATTTTTATTCTGCGGTCCAAGAGGGGTTGGCAAAACGACCTGTGCAAGGATACTTGCAAAGACAATTAACTGTGAGAGCCTTTCAGCCGAAGGTGAAGCCTGCGACAAATGCCAGTCCTGCATCTCATTCAACGAAAATTCCTCGTTCAACATTTACGAACTTGACGGCGCTTCAAATAATTCGGTTGATGATATCAGGACCCTGGTCGACCAGGTGAGGATCCCGCCCCAGATGGGGAAATACAAGGTCTACATCATAGACGAAGTACACATGCTTTCAGCTTCGGCATTCAATGCATTCCTGAAAACTCTCGAAGAACCTCCCCCCTACGCAAAATTCATTCTTGCCACAACCGAAAAGCACAAAATACTCCCTACTATTCTTTCCCGCTGCCAGATCTTCGATTTCAGGAGGATCACGGTGGATGACATGGTCGGTCACCTGAAGTTCGTTGCTGACAAGGAGGGAATCAGCTTTGAGGAAAACGCCCTGCACATCATCGCGCAGAAAGCCGACGGTGCCATGCGCGACGCCCTGTCGATCTTCGACCAGCTTGTGAGTTTTGCAGGTAACGATCTGAAATACTCGACAGTTATCGAGAACCTGAACGTTCTTGACTATGAATATTATTTCACTATCTGCGACCACATCCTCAACTCGGATATTGCCGGTACTCTTCTGACCATCGATGACATCATCGGGAAAGGATTTGAAGGGCAACATTTCCTTTCGGGCTTCGGCGAACATCTCAGGAACCTTCTTGTTTGCAAAGATCCTGCCACCATAAGGCTTATGGAAACGGCCCCTTCTATCCGTGACCGATACTCGGAGCATGCTGCACGGGTCCAGGCCTCCTGGCTGCAGAACCTTCTCGATATCAGCAACCGTTGTGATCTTGCATATAAAACAAGTAACAACAAAAGGATTCATCTTGAACTGGCTCTGATGCAGATGTGTTCAGCATCGGCCCCGCCCCAGGCATCCCTGAAACAGACTGCAGCCCAGGTTTCAACCCAGCCTGTCAAAACCGGCCAGCCCCCTGCCAGGGATACAGCACAACACACGAAAGCCAGCCAGCCTTCAGCGGCTCCGGTAACCCAGCCCGTTGCGGCTCCTCCGGCAAGCCAGTCCGCTGCGGCTCCTCCGGCAAGCCAGTCCGCTGCGGCTCCTCCGGCAGTTGAGAAACCACGCCCGGCAGTGCCCGGGGTGACACCGGTCAAGCTCAGGGACCTTAATCACAATGTCTCAGGCACTATTTCTATTAAACAATCGGTCAAACCTGCTGCAGGGACTTCTGAAGTGCTCGAAGACTCTGCCGGTTACGACAAGGCAACCCCTTTTACCCAGGAGGAACTGAATGCAGCATGGACTGAATATGTTGCCGGGCTAAAAACCGGCATACCTCACCTGTACAATAGCCTGGTTCAGTTTCACCCCCTGCTGAAAGAAGATTTTGTGATCGAAATCACCCTCGAAAACAAATTGCTTGAAACAGAACTTTCCCGGATCAAGGGTGAAATGCTGGGGTTCCTCCGGAACAGGCTTGAAAACGGTAAACTTAGCCTGAATACAAAAGTCGAGGAAAACCTTCGTGAAACAAAACCATATACGGATAAGGAAAAATTTGAGAAAATGGTCTCAAAAAACCCTTCACTTCTGAAACTGAAGGAAGGCCTGGACCTTGAAATTGAATACTGAAATGATCAGTTCCATCTACACCATAGGGGAAACTGTACTCGATGTCATTTTCAGGAATGAGCAGCCGGTGTCGGCAACCCCGGGAGGCTCTATGTTGAACACTTCCGTTTCACTCGGAAGGGCGGGCCTGAAAGTGGAATTCATCAGTGAATACGGGAACGACCATACCGGGAAGATGATAGACACATTTTTGAAAGAGAATCGTGTCGGTTCAAACTTCATCAACCATTATGAGGATGGAAAGACCGCCCTCGCCCTTGCTTTCCTTGACAAAAAATTCAATGCGTCATACGCTTTTTACACACAGTATCCTGCAGTAAGACTGAAAGGTCCCCTGCCGGAAACGAAAAAAGAGGATGTGATACTTTTCGGTTCTATTTATTCAATCACCCCGGGCATCCATGGTAAAATAAAGAAATGGGTAAAAAAATCAAAAGCGGCCGGAACCCTTATCGTCTATGACCCGAATTTCAGGAAATCCCATGCCGGCATGCTTGAAAAAGCCAGGCCCCGGATCATTCAGAATATAGCCCTGGCCGATATCGTCAGGGGGTCTGATGAGGATTTTCTTAATATCTTCGGATTGAGTACACCTGAGGATATAAATATGAAAATCAAATCATCAGGCTGCAACAATCTCATCATTACAAGGAACAGTAAAAGCGTCATTGCCTGGTTTGGCGAAAAGAAAACCGAAGTCAGAATCCCTCAGGTGAAACCCCTGGTAAGTACTGTCGGGGCAGGTGATAATTTCAATGCCGGCATCATTTATTCCCTGGTCAGTAACCATCTCACCAGTCAGGATATTGTGAACATGCCGGCAAGCAGTGTCGAAGCAATGATCATGTCGGGGATTGCTTTTTCGGCAGAAGTTTGTAAAACCCTCGATAATTATATATCTTCGGGGTTCAGTAAAAGCTTGAACTCATGAGTCATTGGTTTGCAAAATCCGTTCTCAGGACAATGGGATGGCATACCGATGGCCGGGTGCCGGGTGGTGTAAAAAAAGCCGTGATTATTTCGGCCCCTCATACCAGCTATTGGGATTTTGTCATCGGGTGGATGACGTTTCATGTTGCCGATGTGAACATTCGTTTCCTGATCAAGGAAGAAGTCTTCAAAGGCCCCCTGGGATGGCTGCTGAGGAAACTTGGAGGAATACCTGTAGCAAGGGGCAAGAAGAATTATATGATAGCCCAGCTGAAGGAAATGTTTGACAGCTCTGAATCTTTATACGTAGTAATAACTCCCGAGGGAACCCGCAAGAAGGTGGTTCAATGGAAAAAAGGTTTTTATATGATCGCCCTTGAATCAGGAGTCCCTATCGCCTGTTCATTTATCGATTATAACAAAAAGACGGGAGGGATTGGGCCAATAATTTCCCCAAGCGGGGATTATGAAAAAGATATTGTCACCATCCAGGATTTTTACAGGGATAAGAAAGCCAAACATCCCGAAAGGTTTAATTTATCTGTTCAGGGAACTCAAAACTGAAATCCATATGAAAGCATCACGAAAATCAATCGAAGCATTTCTTGAAAACAGGAAGCTGGCGATTGCCGGCGTGTCCCGTGATAAGAAAAAATTCGGGTATACCGTATTCTCCGAACTCAGGAAAAAAGGTTATGAAGTATACCCTGTCAACCCTGAAGCAGACCTTATCGACGGCCAGCCGTGCTTTCATTCGGTTAGTGCTTTACCGGTTGAGGTAAAATATCTCCTGGTGGTGACACCGTCTAAGAACACCCTTGAAGTTCTGAAAGAAGCAATTGCCAAGGGAATTGACAACATCTGGATACAGCAGATGTCCGACACCAGGGAAGCAGTGGAATACCTGGAAGATAAAGAAGTGAACCTTGTGTATAAACAATGTATCCTCATGTGGACCGAACCTGTGACAGGATTCCATAAATTTCACAGGACCATCAAAAAATTCTTCGGAGCCTTGCCAAAATGAATCGCATGCAAAATCTCCGGTTTCTTATTACTGCCTCTGCTTTCGTATTGCTTATAACGGCTTTTCATTCAAGGGCTGCAACCATCGACAGCATTCATAAAGCCCTTTTCAAGACCGACGACGTATCTCTCAAAGTTGATCTTTACCTGGCTCTTTCAAGGGAATACCAAAGTGTAAATACCGATTCTGCAGAATATTGTCTTCAACAGGCACTCAATCTTGCTAAAAGTCTTAAACTTTTTCTTCCCCTTGGAAAGGTATATCATTCAATGGGCAATTTTGCAGTTACTCAGAACAGGCTTGTTAATGCCCTTCATGATTACAGGCTGGCATCCCAATTCTTCAGGCGGGCTGGCAAGCAGCAGCAGGTGGCAAAGATTTGCCTTCTCCTGGGAAATATTTTCTATATGCAGGATAATATACCGGAGGCAATGAACAATTACCTTGAAGGGATACGCATGGGAGAAGAACTTATATTAAAACGACTCCTGGGCCATCTGTATAATAATATGGGAATTATATACCAGGCATCCGATGATAAGGAAACCTGCCTGAATTACCTTCTCAAATCCCAGAAAAACTTCAGCGAGGTTGGAGATTCCGTTGAGATCGGGAACCCGATTCTGAATATCGGTATTGCTTATTATGACCTGGGGAATTATGAAATGGCTATTGACTATACACAGAGGGCGGTAAATATCTTTCATAAGGCGGATGAAAGGCTCAGGGAGGCGGAAGCCAGGGAGTGGCTCGGCATCATTGAAAGCAAGCAGGGGCATCATAAAGAAGCACTGTCAAATCTCAACGAAAGCCTGGTAATGATGTTACAGACCGATAAAAAGTTCCAGGGGCCGAAAAACTATTCCCTTGCCGATCTGTATGTAAGGATGGGAGTTGTTTTTGTGGATGTTGCCAACTACCAGAAGGCAGAGTTTTACCTGAGAAAAGGTTATGATCTGGCAAAATACCAGAACCAGCCTAAAGTAATGCTTATGGCAAGTGAAAACCTCAGCAGGGTTTATGAGAATATTAAAAAGTTTGATTCTGCCCTTTTCTATTACAAAATTTTCCATGAAAAAACAGATAGCCTTTCCAAAGCGATCTCTATTACTACCTTCAAACTTGCTGAAATTCGCCAGGGCTTCGAGAAAAAGGAAAAAGAAGACCAGTTGAATCTGAATTTTGAAAAGTCAAAGCGAAAAACAATACTCATTATTTATATAATCAGCGGGGTCATTCTTATTGCCTTGATATTGATTTTATTTCTCCTTCTTAAGCTTGAAAAACAGAAGAAAAAACAGTCTGAGCTTGAAAAGGCCAATCTGGATGAAAAACTTGATTTCCAGAATAAGGAAATGACCACCAATGTGATGTACCTGAATAAAATGAATGAGCAGGTAGTGCAAATCGCTGAAAAACTAAGGAACCTCCAGATTGAGGAAGGTACTCATAATGCAAAGATTATCAGGTCGATAATTAATGAGCTCCAGCAAGGGACAGGCTCTGATTCAATGAAAGAATTCGAAATCCGCTTCCAGAAAGTTCATAAGGATTTCTATAAAAACCTTCTCGAAAAATGTCCCGATCTTACCCCAAATGATCTGAAGCTCTGCGCATTTCTCAGGCTGAACATGAGCACTAAAGACATTTCATCCCTTACCTACCAGAGTGAAAACAGCCTCATGGTTGCCCGTACCAGGCTGCGCCAGAAACTGGGAATCCAGAGACAGGAAAATCTTATCACCTTCCTTGCCCAGTTCTGACCTCCCCTTTTTTCTTTTCTTTCAGTTGTTCCGGCGTGCTCAGGCTCTCGATCTTTTTCTTCTCTTCTTCGGCCTTCGCGGTCACCGTTGCGGTCCTCTTGCCCAGATCTTCGCCCGCCGCCAGAATGCTGTCGCTGGTGGTCTCGATCGCGTCTTTCAGCGAGACTTCGTACATGTCCAGATCGTGCGGATGACTGTCTTCGATCTTCCGCAACTGCGCGAGGAACGTTTTCTCCGTGGTGGCCACTTCGCCCACTCCGAGAGTGACATCCACCTTGCGTTTCAGCGCGTCGTCGGACACTGTGTCGATGGCATCGATAATCTGCTGGTAATCCTCCAGCAGTTGCCGAACCGCGAGCGAACGGCCCTTCTTGTCTTTCGCGATCTGCTGCTGCAACTGATCGAGCCGCTGCTTCGCGAAGAAGAGATACGTTTTCAGGCGCAGATTCGGATCCTGCGCCTCCCGGATCTTCTCGAT
>Ga0118677_10003743_pt1 | contig 28452 bp, 28 predicted proteins | sample AliMusrvi5mmetaG_FD_86154 | JGI IMG/M metagenome (GOLD analysis project Ga0118677, IMG submission 86154) | reverse complement strand
CCTATATTCCGGCGACCTATTTCCCAGAATCACCGTCGGCATAATCTGAAACTCCGCAAATTACTCTTGACAACCGCCTCCCGACGAATCACAATCATAACCATTCGCCAGAATTAATATCTGTAGTATTCTGGCGCAAACAGATCGGAACGGCGCGACTATTCGACTATTCAGGGCCGTTCTACATTCCCTTATTAGACGATGCCTTCGGCGTTGCTGATCCGTGCGGACCCGGGAGCGGATTAGACCGGTTAGGTTCTTAAAAAAAAGATGGAGCAGATCCGAAGTTTACGGGCAAAAAGGGGAGATCTGTGAGGAGGACGGAATCGGTGTTAACGATATTTACGAATGCACGCGCCTGCAGGCGCGGTCCCGTCCGAGGAACGATCAACCTTCGGGAGTCCAATTGGAGCGTATGCGCGCTAGCGTTGCTTTCCGGTATGGCATTCACCGGAATGGCTCTCCCGCTGAGGGGGCAGAACGTGTTTCCGGCGACCGGCAGCGTTGGTATCGGAACGAGAACTCCCGCAGGGCCACTTGAAATCCGCTCCGATTCTCCTGGGTACGGAATGCGCCATCTCAACAAATTTCTTGATGTGTACCGGTTCAGTTCCGACATCAGCCGTCGTTTGATCTCGAAGTCGGTCACAACCCTCCGGATCGTCCCGCCGCCCGCCTCGATCGCCGCCCGCTCCCGCTGATACATCCGGTAGATCCCGACGTCATGCCGCACCTCGGCGGGCTTCACGAAGCCGCTGTAGAAGCGCTGGCCGGAACCGCCTCCTGCAAGTCTCCGTGCGGCTCTCTCACCGGCCTTAGTCAGTGCCACCACGCTGTAAATGCGACCGGACTTCGGGTGCTCGACCCCAGCACGCTCCACCAGTCCGGCGGCTTTCAGAACCCGGAAATCCGCCTCGAAATCATCCCGGCGACCACCGTAGCGATGCCGCACCAGATCCCGTGTCTCGATGGCGCGGAACATGCCGATCTCTCTCAGCGTGGCCCGCTGCTCCACGCTCAAACCGCTCTCCCGATCCCGCGCCCGGGTGCCGCGCGCGGGCGTCTCGACCACGCGTTCAACGGCGTCCGTCCGCGTGAAACCATGCGCCCGCTCCACCGCATTCCGCACCGCCAGACCATCCCGATCCGGCAAATAATCGATGCCCTTGCGCTGCTGTAAACCATGCGCCGTGTAAGCCCGCCCGAGATCGGAGCCCTTTAATGTCGCGCCCCGAAACGCATAAGACATGCCGTTCAGCCCGCGGGCATTCACGCTCGGGATCGGCTGCACTCCGCGTGCCTGCAGCCGGTCCAGCAACTGCGACATCGTCGGCTTGTCGGCGGCCGCCTGATCGATGATCGCGATCAGTTCCGCCGCCGCACTGGCCCCGCCGCCACCACCGCGGCCGGAGCTCTGCTGGCCCGCGGCGGGCTGTTCCCGCAGGTCTTCGCGATCGACGTCTGGGCTGTACCGGCTCATCGCACTCTACTCCGACAACCGCTCCGTGAGCTCTTCGGAGATGCTCGAGCCCGTCCGCAACTGCTTCTCGACATGCGCCAGTTTCCGCCCGGTATCCCGGAGGAACAAACGCCGATTCACCGCCAGAATCAGCCCGAACAGGTTCACGGCAAACACGGCAACAAACACCGCGATCACGTGTCCGTAAAGCTGAATAATCTGCGTCCGGCGCGGCGCCAGAAACGCGAACTCACCCAGCAGCCAGATGATGCCGGCCGCCACCACGGCAACCGAAATGAACGCGGAAGTTTGGACCATAGTGCGCTCTCAGAACGCCTGATCTTCCCGCAGATACGTGATCATCAGGCCCAGCGGATTCACCGGAATCAGCGCGTTCGGAACCTCCGTGGTGAATGAGAACGTCACGCTTTCGACGTACTTCTCACGCCGGAGTTCCGCGCCCTCACGACTCCGGAAAACCTTCTCGATATCGACCTGCGCCACATACGGGGCCTTCCGCAGATCGGTCAGGACGATGTTGTTCACCTGAATCTGCACGTCGTCGGAATCGCCCACCAGATACTTCTCGATGGCCTTCGACTTGTGCTCGACCTCCATCCGCGCCGCTGCCAAAGGCGAGCTGAGAAACGCCATGGAGCGGGTGAACGTATCCCGGACCGTTGCCCGGTTTCGACCGTAATAGTCATGCACGAACTGCGTCAGGAAGTACTTAATCTCCGCCGACTGCGGCTTGTACTCGAGACTCGAATACCCCACGGCCTGCGCTCTGCCAACGTCATCGATCCTGACGACCAGGCGCTCCCGCTGCAGCGCCTGCGTGCGGAAGTTCAACGCCAGCAGGCCGACCGACAACAGCGACGTTGCCAACATCCCGGCGGCGAAATAATTCCGCATGATCTGCGGTTGCGCCATCACGCGCGCGAACCCCTGCGCGGCGTCTTCATAGCTCTTCGGTCTCGGTAAATGTTGTGTTCTGACTACCATGTCTTTATCTCCGCTCTCTATCGCCACCAGCCGATGCCGGGCATGGAGTGTTCCCCCGACTGCCCGGCGAAAACATTCGAAACAAGCTTCGGAACCTGCAGGATTCCGAAGATGAAAACGGTCGACAGAATGACGAACTGCACGAACACTCCGGCGATCTGCTGCACCGTGCCCGCATACCCGTTCTGGTTGAAAAAGTTCAGCCAGATCTGTCCGAACACGAGCACGAAGGCGTTCGCGAACACGGGGTAAAAGCTGTACTGGATCAGCGCCTTCAGCCAGCCCCAGAAGATCCAGTCGAGCTTAGGCACGAGGAAAAAAGGAATGAACACCGGGCCCACCAGCACGATGCAGCCGACCGCCACGAAGCCGAACGCAATGATTCCCAGCAGCGCCACCTGCGCCCCCGACATCAGCAGCACGCTGGCGTAGTAATAGATGATTGGCGAGAGATCGAACATGCCGCCGCCGATGGGAACCAGCAGCCCGTTCTGCGCATTCGCGATCTTCGTGCCCACCTCCTCGGCGCTCCTCTCGTCGATCTGCTCGGCGAGGTTCGAGCCCGTGTCGGTGATGATCTTGTGGAAGCTCAGACCCACGCCGGGGAACGGCCTGTCATAGAAATGGATCATCGCGCCGGTGAGCGCGAGGGCGAGGATGAGCCGCGCGAAACGGTCCGCGCGAAACATGCCGCCCAGCGCCACCTGCAGGCCTTCCCAGATCACCAGCACGGTGGCGAACACATTGAACATGTGCTGCCCGGTGGCCAGGAAAACATCCATGTGATTGGTGACCAGATCCAGCGTGGCCTGTGTGATCTGCGTGAAAAGACCCGGTGACATTCGCTCTCCTTCAGGGCAGCCGCACCATGCGCGCGGCGGTGGTGCCGCCCCAGATCGCGGCCGTATTCTGCGCCGCGTTTTGCCGCGCCGCAACGTCCGCGGCGATGGCTTCGGCGACCGCATCGTGTTGCATTTTGCTCTGCGCGGTCTGCTGATCGACGATGGCGGCGAGCAACTGATTCGTGTTCTGCTGCTGCCGCGCCGCGATCACGCCGGACGCGCTGACCTGATTCAGCACGCCCACTTCGGTGTTGAGCGCCGGGTCGTTCGAAGAGGCATCCGCGGCGAGTCTGGCGATGGCGCGGTCGGTCGCCGCGGAGCTGCCTCGGATCATGCCAACCTGATGCAGCGCGTTCAGAGCCGCGGCGTCGCTGATCTCGATTGAGCCGTACGAACGCCCGAGCCGGTCCTGCTGCGCGGTGGTCAGGGTGCTCCACACCGGAGCGTAATTCCCGAGCGCGACGGTCGCATTCTGATATCCCGATTGGGCGCCCGCGCCCGTGTTGGCGGTCCGCATCCAGTCGCCGGTGGTGCCGTAGGTGTTGCTGGCCGTGGGATACGTCCACGCGGTGGTGGCCGGGATCCAGACGTCTTTCGTCGTGATGTTGCGCGCCGCCCGTTCCAGATTCGCGTACGCCTGTTCGGATAGCTGATAGAGTGTCATGATGGCCTGATACTCGCGGATGGCCTGCTGAAGTTCGGTCGCCATGCGCGCGTAGGTTCCGGGGTCACTGACAATGGAAAAGCCGAACTGTGCAGTGGCCGGTGTGGCGACCGCCACGAGCACCGCGGCGGTCGCTAATGCTGCTGTCTTGTTCTTCATGGGTGGTCTCCTCTTGCGTTACGGGATGCGTCGCTTCTGTGCCTCTGTGGTCCCGTTCCACAGGTCGGTCTGGGCTTTCTGAATGGCCTTGCGTTCTTCTTTGCTGGGCGGTTTCACGACCGGTCCGCAGGCCGCAAGACCGAGCAACGCGGCAACGATGAACAGCATGAGTGTGGCGAGTTTCATTTGCCCCCCAGTAAGGCTTCGAGCCCGTTGGTGAGCGCGAAGAAGATGATGCCGAGCAGCATGGGGAGGAAGCAAAGCGCCATGCAGCCGATGATGATGTTGCCTGCGCGAAACGGTGTGGTGAAGTGTCTGAGATCTCTTAGGTCCTTGTTGTTCATGATGGGGTTTACCTCAATAACCTTCGTGCAAATTCGATGCCTTACAGGTCACCTGCAAGCCGGTGATTTTCGTAGGCGGGAAGCATCAGATCGTCTGTGAGATAGACCTTGATCCGGTGCCCCTCGCGAATCGTGATGGTAGGGAGAACGTTCAGGAAGCGGTCCAGCACACGCGCGGCTGACCCGGATAAACTCTCCGAGACACCGCGCCGGTAAAGGTCCGCGCCCGACGTGTTGTAGCCGTAGCTGCCGCCCGCCTGCTCGATGCCGGCGATCGCGCCGAGCGCCAGACTGGCGCCGAAGATCTGCAGGTAATGCTGGTTCGCCTGATCCTTCAGGCCGGTCTCGCCGATCTGATTGAGTCCATTGAACTGGTCAAGGCTGGCGGCGTAACCGTCCGGCATGATGAGCCGGTGGAAGATCACCGCGAGCCGCTGCTGGCCGGTGGCGGAGACACGTTGGACCTCGCCCAGAATGCGTGTGCCCTGAGGTATGAGAATGTGCTGGCCGTCGTGGGAATACACGGCGGTGGTCACGAGCGCGTTGACGGGGCCGGAGAAAGAACCGTTCAAACGGTTGGTCAGAACGGTCTCGATGATGGTGCCCTGGAAGAGGCGGAAAGATTTTCCGGTTGCCTGCTGCAGACCGGGATCTTCTGTCTTCTTCGATGATGTGGCGGGCTCCTTTTCTTCCGGTTGCGGCTTGGGCACCGGAGCCTGTTGTGGCGGCTGCAGCGTGGACATCAGTGCAGCCTTCTGCGCTTCGATCAACTGCCGCACGTCGGCAAGCTCCGCGGCGGGCGTTGTAGCCGGTGCTGAATTCGGCTGGTCCTTCCGAAACGACAGCGCGATGTTGGACGCTTTCAGGCTGTCCTCCTCGCGCTTGCGACGTTCGATCCGCGCGGTCTCTTCCGGAGAGACCGAACGCGCTGGCGGCGCAGCAGAGGGTGCCGCGGGTGCGTATGGATTCTGGGTCGGGTTCTGCTGCGCGGCATTGAGACGAAGCGCGTCCGCACGCATCTGTTCGGCGCGCGCCCGCTCCTGAGCAAGACCGCGTGTGTCATCGTCGAGTTGCTTCGCGTACTGCTGAATGGTCTTCGGCGATGCCGGCGACATTGCATTGTTGCCGCGGGCATTTGTGGTCTTCGGCTTCGGCGCCGAGGTGGTGGTCGAGTTTGAGAACGCAATCACCGCCACCACCAGACCGCCCCCCGCAAGCGTCAGAATCGTCTGCTTGCGTTTGGCGCTCACACCCGGAGGCGATTGCGCGTCGTTCCGGATCTGCGACACCGTGCCCGCGTTGTTTTCCTGTTCGGCGCTCATCGTCTACTCCTCCCGTTTGAAGTCGAGCCGGTGTTTGCCGACGGCGAGATAACCGTCGTCGAGGATCTTGTTGACGACATACAGACCGTTGCGGAACTCGAAGCTGATCAGGTTCGGCTTGCCGTCTTTGATCTCGTAAAGTGCCGGCGTTTCCTGCGGGTTCGCCCAGATATAAGTGAACCGGTCATCGTGCGCGATCGCGGAGACCTGGAAGGGGCCGCGGTCCACATACCGGTACACGTGTTTCAGCTTGCCGGGATAAGCGGTGCGGAAGGCATCGACCTGTTCCCGTGCCGTCTTCGCCGCGCTTTCCGTCGCCTCGCGGGCTTCTTCGTGCGCCGTCCGCGCCTGCTCTTTCAGCGTCTCTACCTCGCCCGCCGAAACCCACTTCGGCGTGGCCGTCAGCGCGGTCAGCATGGTCTCTTCCTTCGGCTGGATGAAGACTTTCAGGTCCGGCTGAAGGTCGCTTTCGGAGACCAGAAACGAATACACGTTCCCGCTGGCTGTCACCAGGTTCAGATTCGTGCGGGCCTTTTCTTTCTGCGGCTTGATGTAAGCGAAGTTGTCCGCCCCGTTGATGACCCAGTTCTCTTTGTCGCCGCAAACGAAGTCCATGATCTTCTCGGATTTGGGCAGCACAAAGACAGTGGTGTAGCGGACCCGCGTGTGGACTTCCGGGAGCTCCTTATCCCAGTACTCCAGCGTGCGGGCAACAAGCCCAGGCTCCAGCGTGACAGTGGCTTCCGGTTTCGGTTTCGGTGTTTCGCCTGCGATCAGGGAACCACAGGCGAAGAGGGGAAAGATGATGATCTGCTTTCGGTAATACATATTGCTCCTTTGCGTTGGTTGGGTTTCTCAGCGGCATAAGCCGTGCCGGCTGTGGGCACTTCCAGACGAATAACCTTGGCGAGATCCGGCCGCTTGATCAGCAGCTCCCATTTGGGCTGCAGATTCGCGATCAGCTCGGCTTCGGTGTCGTTCAGCCGGAAGATGCGTTTGTAGTGCTCGCGGTCCATGCGCGGATTCGCGAGAAAGATCAGACTGCCGCAGCTTTCGGCGACGGTCTGCAGCATGTCGTTCTGGATCAGATCGGCGCTCGACTGCGTGGCGAGGATCATGGCCGCGTTGCGTTTGCGCCATGTCTTGAGGCCTTCCACGATGTAGGCCTTCACGGTGGGGTTGCGGAAAAACAGCCAGGCTTCGTCGAGCAGGAAGAGCTTCAGCGTCTGCGCCGCCGCGCTCCCGTAGATATGGGCGTTAGCGCGGTGCAGGATGTAGAAGAGCAGCGGTTCGAGGATCTGCGGATACTTCTGCATTCCCTCGAAATCGAAGGTGTGGAAGTGGGCACAGGTCAGCGTGTCCTCGGCATTGTCGAAGAGCGCCGCGTACTGCCCGCCATCCACCCACCGCGCCAGATGCTGCCGCATGGCGAGCGGCAGGCAGGCGGCCAGAGTGCCGAGCCGCCGCACGTCTTCATCCAGCTGATAGATGTTCACGATGGTCGTGTGCAGGTCCTTGTCGTGGCGGTCCGTCATGCGGTATTCACCGGCTTCGATGAGCACCTTCACGAACGAGAACAGGAAGTGCAGATTCTCCGGCGTAGGGTCGAGCCGGAACGGGTTAATGGTGAACTCGTTCCGCTCGATGCCGATGCTCATGTATGAGCCGCAGAGCCGCCGGGTGAGTTCGCGGTAGGAGCCGCCCAGATCGAAGATGACGGTCTGCGGTCCGTACTTCTGCGCATGTTCCAGCAGGAAGCTGCAGGTGAACGATTTGCCGCTGCCGGTGGCGCCGGAAATGAGCGTGTGTCCGACGTCCTGATAGTGCAGGTTCAGGTAATAGGGCGTGCGCTGACGGGTTTCGAGCGCCGCTAGGTATTCCGCGGACAGATGCTGATTGCGCGGTTCACCGTGGGCGGTGGAGAACAGCAGCGACAGGTCCGCATAGTTCCGGTTGCTCAGATACTGGCTGCGGAACTGATTGCGGTTGCCGCCGGGCAGCACGGCCAGCCAGGCGGCCAGCACATTCTGCTGTTCTTCGTAGAGAGTGGCGTCGAGTTCGGCGAGGGCTTTGCGGGCCTCGGCCGTGGCTCGTTCGAGCTGTCGCTGGTCGGTGTCGTGAAGGATCACGGTGAGCGCGAACTTGCCGAGCTGCGTGCCTTCGCGTTCGATGCCGGTCAGGAGTTCGCCCAGCTGCGACTCCATCGCGGTGGCCGCCTCGTCCTTCTGCATGTCTTCCGGACGTTCCTGCTGCGGGTTGCTGCTGAACGCGGAGAAGACGGTCGCGAGGATGTTCACCACATACTTCGAGCGGTGAAAGTGGCTGATCTTCTTCGTGATCAGCTGCCGGGAATCGAAGTTGTGCACGGCCTGCCACTCGGTGGCGATGACGGCTTCGGCGGGCAACTCGCGAAGAGCCCGGAGCATGTCCGGCTGGGTGTTTGCCGGAAGGTCTTTGAGGGTCAGGACACGAACGAAGTGATCGCCCACGCGGAGGAATCCGCGGTGGCCTTCGATGGCGGAGTCCGCGGCGAAGTAGTCGATGTATTCGTCGTACTTGAGCCGCGAGCCGTCCGCAACCCCCGGATCGTAGTTGAGCAGCCGGCGAAGCAACTGGTACGCTTCGCGCTTGTCCGCCAGCCGGATGCTCAGCACGTCCCGCAGCTGCAGCGCGAACGCCTCGGCCTGATGGCGGAGCCGCGCCGCCGCCTCCTGGATCGACTGCGCGATTCGGACCGAGAGATCCCGGCCCGGCAGCCAGTCGAGCAGTGCTCCATGCGCGTCGGAGTTGTTCAGGATGACGATGTAGTGCTCGAATTCGAAGAGTCCCTTCGATTCGAGATACAGCGCCCGGTCGCACGTCACATTGCCACCGCACTGATGCGGGACCTGGCTGATGCGCCGTTTGAGCAGGTATTGATAGACCCGGAACGAAGGGCCGAACAGACGCATGGCTCCGTCGAACCGCTGGGTGATGCTGTTGAGGTCAACGGCGTCCATGCATTCCGGGTCGGGCCCGGTGAGCCGGAGGGCGATGCCGGTTGCGCCGGCTTTGGTGACGAACACGCCGTCGTCGATGAAGGCGCACGGCTGGACTTCGGTGTGTGTGGCGCCCGCTTCGTGATAAGTGGCTTTCATTGGATTCCGTACCATTCGCGTTTTACGGGGTCATAGAGATTCCGGAACCGGCGGGCCGCGACCAGGATGTGAGGCAGTTGGGGATCCTGTTTCGTGGCCCAGCGTCCCGCGATGAAGAGCAGCCCGAAGGTGAGCGCCGCGCCGGTCATACCGAACGCGATGAGGACCAGCAGGCCGCCCAGCATAGCGAGCCCGAACATCCGGCGCTCAACGCCCCCGATGGTCATGGGGATGTTGAGCGCGCGGTAGACGGGGTTCCGGTTGAGACCGTTCATCACGGGAAGAGCCATGTGATGAGCGGAGCCGCATAGACCATCAGGCCGACGCCGATGACGAGGCCGCCGATGGCGCGTTTGCCATGGCCGTCCCCGCTGAGGACCTGCCAGCCGCCGAAGATGACCGCGAGAATAGCGGCGATCTTGGCGAATGTGCCCTGAGCGAATGACAGCAGTGCGTTGAGCGTGGAGTCGAAGGGCGATCCCCCGCCGCCAACCTGCGCGAACACAGGGACGGCGAAGAGAAGGGCCAACGAGCAGGGGAAGAGTATCCGCGAGAGCGGAAGTGTACGAAAGGGTGTTCTGTTCATCGGGACTTGTCTCCGTTGGTAATGAAAATTGGGAAAAATGAAACCGCTCGGCAGGCGGTTCGAGCCGCCAGCAGTATTACTGTCCGGCAGTTCGTTGGTAAGTGGCTCTGCGGCCGGTAACGGGCCGCGTGTTCGGTGACGTTCATCAGTACTCCCTTCTTCGACATCTTCGAAACATGATCGATACGATCTGGTTTTCACAATTGAGTTTTGAGTGTTTCGTCAAGAAACGTGAAAATGTGTCTACGGGTAGCTTGTTGATTGCGTGTCTGTCTCACACCTCCTTTCGTTCCGGCTCTGAATCCGGGCGAACTTTGTCAGAAGAAGTCGCCGTTGGCGCGGCGATTTTCGCAGGAGGTAAACCGCAATCCGTTGGGACCGGCGATTGATAAGGTAGATGACTCATGGAATTTTTGGTTATTCCCCCTCGAAAATGAAGGGGTCACTGAAATGGAGAATCTGACAGGAAAAGCTAAAAGAGATTTCACGCCAGCCGGAAGGCGTGGCTCGGAGGTTTCGGATGTGCTCTGACCGGGATGCCGCGCTCTTGCTCGGGGAGTCCGGCGTGCCAGACCCAAGGAAACTTCCGCACTTCTTCCTTGACAACGACGCGGAGGGTGATCCGGAGGTCAGGCGATTGCAGGATCTGCTTCAGAAAAGAATGCCTGCCATTCGGGGTCTTCTCTGGAGAGCGTTTCGAAGCGATTCCGAAATGCCGGATTACATGGATCGTATCTGTCGGCGTCTCCGTCGTGCACTGCTGTCCGGAGCAGATATCGATGAACGGGCGGTGTGGCGGCGCGCCGTCTCGATCGTTCATGAAGATCGCAGGAAATTCTGGCGCCGGGGATACGCTTCCATCAGTCCCACGCAGTCCTCAATGGCGGAGCCAGACAGTCTCACCTTCCTTGTGGCTCTTGTGCGCAGAGACCAGTTGGAAGCGTTTCGAGGGTGCCTTGATGACTGGACGAGGGAAGCGTTCGACCTGAAGTACAGTTCGCCGGTGGAACTGTCCGGAGAGGATTTGGCAGAGCGATTCGGAATTGCCCGGAATACTTTCTACCAAAAGTGGAAACGGGGCATGGACGCGGGCAGGGCAGAGTATCTGCTCCGGCACGGCGACCCGATGCCATAATGTCTGGGGATCAATGGCGGAAAGTACCTCTGGCGATCAGTTCAAAATCTTACAACGCGAAATCCGAGAGTCCATTCGAAGGAACCATCCGAACCCGGATCGGATCGGCTGTCCCGGAACGCCTGCGCTCCGGCGAATGGCAGAGGCCGCTGTTCCGCCCAGTGATCCGGGATATCGGCACGTGATGGAATGCTCCCCGTGCTACGAAGAACTGATGGAGTTGACTGCTGCGATTCAGGGCGCAAGGGTGGAAGCGGCTGCTCGTCGACGGCGGGCTCTGACCTTCTCTTTCGGCGTCGCTGCGGTGCTGTTTGCTTTGGGTGTCTACTTTGTGAATCAGGGGGCTGGCCCGGCCGCGATCGGAAAGAAGGACAGTCATCCCAGGGAAAAATCCGGCGCGCATCGCTTTGAGTTAGCCATGTTAAACCTCGACAGCGAAACGAGCCTGCGCGGTGAGGGGGGAGAGCGCCGCCGTACGGAACTGCAGAGGTTACCTCGCAACAAGCTGGACCTGACCGTTAACCTGCCGCGCGGGCTGGAGGAGGGCATGTATGAAATGGAGCTTTCCAGAGGCGACGGTGTCGTCACACTGGTGGTGAAAGGCGCCGCCAGCCTTGAGGATGGGCTGACTGTTCTGCACCTTCAGCCGGACCTTTCCGGATTGGCGGCCGGGCAGTATCATCTCCGAATTCGGCGCGAAGGATCAGCCTGGCGAGACTCGGACGTTCTTCTTTTTTGACAGTTGGGATCGCCGTGCAGATGTCCGGCAACGAACTCCGACCATGCGCTTGTATTGGTCCGGACGGGATGGACAGTTGAAAGGGGGTAACTGAAAATCAGTGGATCACGCTGCCGAAGGCATTGCAAGAAGAAAACCACGGCGGGCCTGAGCAGGCGTCTCGTAAGCGAGCCGCTGCAGAATCCACGACTGTTTGTATCGTTCCAGAAAGTCCTGAAGAGCCATTCTCAGCGTATCGAGATCGGGAAAACGACGGATCCACAGCAACTGCTCTTCGAGGGTTCGGAAGAACCGCTTGATACAACCGTTTCCCTCCGGCTGACGAATGAAAGAGGGCGAGGATAAGATCCCGAGGAAAGCGACTTCGCTCTGGAAATCGTGGCTCATGTAAACGCTGCCGTGATCATGCCGCAGACACAGGGCGGCGGCGATGCCGCCTGAGAAACCCCCGAAGTGTTCGCGCACTCCCTGCCGGATCGGTTCCAGCGCTTCAAAGCGGTGGGCTTTCTTCACCACGTGGATGCCCACACACTCCGCCGTACAGTGATCGATGGCGGCGAACACCGTCACCTGCCCGTCCTGGTCCGTTACGGCTTCGGTCGCGTCGGTGCCCCAGACCCGATCGGGCAATTCGGCCGTGATCGTGCCGTCATGCGAGTACTCGGGGGTGATCGCCGCCAGCCGGTGCGGCGAGAGCAGTCCATGTTCGCGCATCAGCCGGAGCACACGCTCCTTCCAGACCCGCACGCCCTTGTGCCGAAGCCGCGCCCACACCTTCCGATACCCCTCGCTGAAGACAGTGGTGTCGATCACCTGCCGTATCTCCGCGACCAGCGCCTCGTCTGAGATCCGCCGCAGGCCTCGCCTGCCCGGCGTCCGCGGCCGGGCTCGCCGCTCCCGAGCAAGGTAATACGTCGAGCGGGGCAGTCCCCAGACTTTCGTGACACGAGCCACGCCATAGGGTTTGTTACCGGAAGGCGAACTGGCGCGGCTTACGGCTTCGACTTCCAGGGTGCTAAAGGGCGGTTATTCTCCATCCGGACAATCTTCTCCCGCAGCGTTCGTTCTCGATGCTGATGTTGGCGACCACCGACTTCAGACGCCGCTTCTCCTCGTCTTCCTCGTCATTCTCGCGGCTCTTCAGGACCGCTTCGCCGCCGGCCAGAAAGCGGTCACGCCACTCGGTCAGAGTGGCGACCGTAACCCGGTGTTTGCGCGACGTAGCCTCCAGATCCGCGCCGCGCAGGAGCTCCAGAATTACCGTGAGTGTTCGTTTTGACGACCACCGGCCGCTGCCGGGCATCGCGGACGATTCCGAAGTCCCGGAATCGGATTTCTTTGCTGTGGACATTGGGTCTCTCCTCTATAGGTTCTCCCAATCCACTGTCCATCAAAATTCCGGACCGCCCCGCTGGATTCTGATCGGCAGTTCAGCGGGAGCGGAGTTTACGGCCGCCACTGCTTTGCTTTCCACCAGCTACACGTATGCTGTTCAATCGTTGGATGCCACGGTCATGTAAACGCAGCCGCCAGCATCTCACAGTAACGACGCCTGCGTCCGAGGCAGACAGTCGCCCCTCGCCGGGTCGGCACGAACAACATCGAAAGTTGCTGGGGTGGCGGGGAAAAACAGACTGATACCCTGAGGCGCAATCTGTGTCTTTCCCGCCGTTGCTGGAGGCACAGAGACAGCCGGGCTGGCTGGAGCCTGCGGGACTGGTTTGCGGTTTGCAGAATTGGCGGCAGGATCACGGCCAGAAACGGGGCATGCTGCACAGCATTTTCGGTCGAGCCGGGAGATTGCTGCGCTCGTCGTGGCGAGACTCGCTGGATCCACTTTATTGCTCCGGCACACCCTATTGTCGATATTTGCGGCGGCTTTTCTCTGATAATCCCTCGCTTGTTTCTTGACAACCGCGCCATTAAACCTCACAATCATAACCAATCGGCGGAATGGATTTTCAGGTCCAACGATAACGGCGTGAACCAGGTCGCAACAGCGCAGGGGAGTTTGATTTTGCTGCCGAATGATTATCAACACGCGTTTGGGGCGCTTTGACGCCGTTGAAGTTGAGATCCCGTAAGGGTGGGTAAAGGAGGAGGGCTGACGCGAGGTGCGCTTTAACTCAGGAGCACTGTCGAGAAGACCGGGCAGGCAAGGAACACAGCTAGCCCTCGCCGGTTTGGCCGTCACGTTTGCACTTTGCCTGGCGCAGCCGGCCCGCGCCCAAAGCGCCGCGACCGTCTACAGCCCGGCAAATGGTTCAACTCTAAGTGGATCGACGGCGACTTTTTACTGGAATGCCGTTTCAGGCGCGCAATATTACTGGTTGTACGTAGGGACATCCTGGGGCGGGTCCGACATCTACAGCGGTCTGGTTTACGGAACCAGTCAAACGGCGACAAATATTCCAACGAACGGTAAAACGGTGTACGTGCTTCTGTGGACATACAGCGGCTCGTGGGCGTACAGCAGCTCGAACTACGTGACGAGCGCTGGGGGAGGCGGTGCGGCGTCGATCTACAATCCGACGAACGGGGCTACCCTAACCGGATCCACCGCGACATTCTACTGGAATGCAGTCGGCACGTCCTATTATTTCTACGTTGGAACATCGCCCGGTATCGGCGACATCTTCGCTAATGGTCCTTTCTACGGAACGAGCCAGACTGTTACTACGCTGCCGAGAAACGGCAACCCGGTTTACGTTCGGCTATGGACTTATGTCTCCAGTGGCTGGCTTTACAATGACTACCGGTACACAGCGGCGGCAGGGGGTGCGCCGCTTTTGTCCATTGCGAAGAGTCACCCGGGAAGTTTGACGCAGGGGCAAACAGGTGCCTCGTACACGGTCACGGTGACGAACACGGGCACGGCCGCCTCGAACGGAACGGTGACCGTCACCGATTCGCTGCCGTCCGGCTTGACTCTCGCGACCATGGCGGGCACGGGATGGAGTTGCTCGGGAGCTTCGTGCAGCCGCACCGATGCGCTCGCGATCTCGGCCAGTTATCCCGCGATTACGGTTGCGGTGAATGTCTCCGGCTCGGCCGCCGCGAGCGTGACAAATTCCGCTACTGTCTCGGGAGGAGGATCGGCGAGCAGCTCGGCCAGCGATGTGACCGCGATCAACGCGGGTAATCCGCTTTCGAGAGAGTATATCCATCTTGGTGGACGAACGGTTGCTATCGAGAATGCGAGTCAGCCTGTTCCCGCGCTCAAAATAGTGAAGAGTCATTCGGGGAATTTTTCCCAGGGACAGACCGGCGCCGCCTACACGATTGCCGTAAGCAACACCGGTTCGGCGGCCACAAGCGGAACCGTCACGGTCACCGATTCGCTGCCCACCGGATTAACGCTCACTAACATGACCGGCACCGGCTGGACTTGCGCAGGGGCGTCCTGCAGCCGCAGCGATGCACTCGCGGCATCCGCCAGTTATCCGGCGATCACGGTCACTGTGAGCGTATCGGGATCGGCGCCGGCGAGCGTTACGAACTCGGCCACGGCGTCGGGCGGCGGTTCGGCGAGCGCCACCGCGAACGATACGACAACAATCCAATCGGCGCCGGTTTCGCAAAGCATCAGCCCGAGCTCCGGGACAGGAGCGGGCACGGCTACGAGTCCGCTGGCATTTTCGGCGGTCTATTCGGACCCGCAGGGCTTTGCCGACATCAATCAGGCGCTGATTATGTTCAGCTCGAGTTCGCCGTCGCAGTTCAACTCGAATTCGTCTCAGTACGGCTGCGAGATCTACTGGAACGGCAGCGTTTTCCAGCTGTTGAACGACTACAACACCTCGTGGACGGGATCGCTCGCGCCCAACAGCTCCGGGTCGCTGTCGAACAGCCAGTGCACGCTGTACGGCTCGGGTTCAACCGCCAGCGGAAGCGGAAACACTCTCACCATCACCGTCAGGGTCACGTTCAGCCAGAGCGCATTCAGCGGCACGAAATATTCCTACCTGTACGCGGCGAATCTTTACGGCAACAGCGGGTGGTTCTCGGCGGGAAGCTGGACGGTTCCGGTGGCCATTTCGGTCTCCGTCACGCCGACGACGGTGAATCTGTCGGGAGGCCAGGCTCAGCAGTTTTCAGCCAGCGTTTCGGGGACCAGCAGCACCGCGGTGACCTGGAGCCTGAGTCCGCAGGTCGGATCGCTGTCTTCGAGCGGGTATTATGCATCGCCCGCGACTATCGCCTCCGGGCAGTGGGTTTATGTCACCGCGACGAGTCAGGCGGACACCACGAAATCCGCGACGGCGAGCGTGTATCTGATGCCTCCGCCCATCACCCTTACGCAGTTCAGCCCGAATTACGGTTCCGCCGACCGCCAGAGTTTCACGATTGGAGTCCAGGACAGCGGCGGCGGCGGGAACCTCGCGTGGATACAGCCGTTCTTCGATTATTCCTACGGCGGTTCGGGCCCGGCGGATTCGGGCGCTTCAGGCTGCCACATACTCTACTATCCCGGCAGCAATGTGCTGTATCTGGACGGCGACGGCGGAGGCTACAACTGGGTGGGCTCGACGTATATCGGGGGCGCGGATATCGCGAACGATTACTGCATCGTGCATGCGGGTTCGTCATCCCGGTCGGTTTCCGGTAATTACTATTACCTGACGCTGGATATCGAGTTCCAGCCTTGGGCGCACGGAACTTATAAATATCAGTACCTCTCGGCGTACGACAATTCGGGCAATTTCGCCAATTGGCAGTACTTCGGCTGGTGGTGGGTGCCTTAGTTCAGTGAGGGCAGGAGTGCAGCGAATGAAAAGAGCCACCGTTCTGTTGGCATTGGCCGGGGCCGCGATGGCGCAGCCGCCGCAGGTGAGTTCGGTGAAGATGGGATCCGTGGTTCTGGGCAAGGTGCGGGGCGAGGACGCGAGCGCCATCGGGTCGGCATGGGTGACGATCATGCGGGAAGCGAACGTGGGGCGGGCGGTGTCGCCTGACCCGAAGGATAAAGTGGCCCCGTTCTCGCAAGGGCAGGGCGTTCGCCCGGACGGGACGTTCGGATTTACGGGACTGGAGGCAGGGACGTACCGTCTGTGCGCGAGCCATCCCGGGACAACGTGGCTGAACTCGTGCGAATGGCCGAGCGGTCCGGATATCACCTTGAAGATCGGGGCGGAGCAGTTAATCGACGGGATCGTGCTGACGATGAGGAAGGGAGTTCCGGTGAACATCCGCCTGAACGATCCGGGCAATCACCTGTCGAAGAACGAAAAAAGCACGCCGGGTGCGCATATACTGCTGGGAGTGGGAACGGCCCGGGGGCGGTTCCGGCCCGCGACGGTCACGACGGAAGACGCGGCCGGGCGAGACTACAGCGTTTTGGTTCCGGCCGGGACGACAGTGGACCTGGTGTTCTACAGCGGATTTTTTAAACTGCAGGATCACCGAGGAAACGATGTGCCGGCGGCGGGGACGAAGATACCGGTGACGACGGATCCGGCGGGGGCAGCGCCACCCGCAAAGGTTGTGCTGGCGGTAACGGGTTTGGCGAAGCCGTGATGGGTAGGTGCGGCGGCGCGCCGACGGTGCGGTTTGTCAATGAGGGTCGAGACTGTAATCTACTCTGCCCGTCAAGCCGTGTAAAGCAGATACTGAGGGCAACATTTTGAGAATTCTGGACCAGACATTTATACAAATCTCCGTCATAATTCTGAGTACCTGCGCCGGAGCACTGGCCCAGTCAGGCGGGCGCGGCGCGCAGGCCAACACGCTTAAACCGGATCCAAATCACGTCTCGGTCTCCCAAATTCAGGGCGACGCATCCGACTATCTCCGTGTGCTCGGCAAGCGACTGACCACTCCGGGTTACGAGCGCGCCACAACCTCCGGCTCGCTCATTACCGCTACCGGATCTTCGGTGCACTCTTTTACGTGGCAGCATCCTGGGTTGGTTCGCTTTGACGCCTCCGGCTCCGAGAATAAGTCGCTGTCGTTTGATGGCGCGGCCAGTCACGGCGCAAACTCCTCCGTGGATCAGGATCTTCTGGAAACCTTTACTAATGACCTGCCCGAAGCCTTTTTCTTCTCCCTTCACAACGGAACGGCAGTGAGGTTTCTCGGAGGCCGTTTCCGTAGTGACGATGGGAAAACCTCTAACTACAACGGGCCCTGGTACGGCATTTACCAACTGATGAGCGCGGTCCCCGGAACTCAGAGGGTATCGCCAAAGCTTTACTACTTCGACGCCACCAGCGGTCTGCTCGGCAAAGTCGAGTACGACTCCGCGTCGCCAGGCACGGGTCGGGTGACTGTGCAGTTTTCAGACTGGAAGGCCGTTGGCGGGGAGCAGTTTCCAGGGAAAATCGTACGTTTGATCGGAAAAAGCACTGAATTTACGATCACTCACGCTACCGTAATCTTCGGACCAGCGGGCGACACTTCGCCCTTCGGCAAGCATTGATACTGAGAGGAGCACTTTGATGATACGCCTTACCCGCGCAATCTTTTCTTTGGTCCTCTGCTGCGGCCCACTGAGCGCGCAGGTCCCCTCGTACTTCGAAACCATGGCGCCGCAACGCGGAATAGTACCGTTCGGTACTTACGCCGTCGATAAAATCGAGCACATCAATACAACGACCGGTTCGCTGGGATTGTCCCTGCCGATTGCCACACTGCCGCCGGGCAGAGGCGGATTCACTCCGTCTTTAGACCTCGTCTACACTTCGAACGTCTACGACGTAGGTTACCAAACAGGCAACGACGCCAGCGGCAATCCGGAAATTCAGGCAAATCTCACGCAATCCCCGACAGGTGGCTGGCAATATTCGTTCGGCTACGACCTCGTAGTGGACACCTCGCCGGATCCGAATATTTGGAAGTGCAACGATCCGGCATACAACCCGTACGCATACAAACTCAGCGTAGTTACTCCGGATCGCTCACATCATACCCTCCGGATTTCAGGAGCATTCGACGATACACAGGGGGACGGATATTTCACTGTTGGGCCCGCAGGTTACGACGCCTGCAACGTTTTTCATGGCGGCACCCTTCATTACTACACCTCCGACGGCACCTACATGTCGCTGACGATGCAGCCGACCGGAAATTTCCTGGCTCAAAAATGGACGCTGTTTCTGCCGAATGGCACCCAGGTTCAGGGGACCGGTCGTCACGCCACGCGCATTCAGGATTCGAATGGCAACGGCGTCAACATTACTCAGATTGCCAGGGATTGCCTTCAGTATCAGTGCCTCGGTACCGATCTCACGCAAACTATCCTTCAGGACGATTTGAATCGGTCCATCACCATCTCCCACAGCACCACCGCATTCGCGGATCAAGTCCAGTACCCAGGTAACGGCCAAACTCTCACAGCCACTGTGAACTTTAAATCCATCGGTACACAGGGCGGATACGAGGTCGACAATGCGCACCAGCAGATGGTCTATCTCAGCGGACTCATCGGCATAGACACTATCAGGCTGCCGACAGTAAACGGCTTCACACCGACCTACACATTCGGTTACGCAGAGGGAAGCCCCTCCACGTTCGGCTGGGGTGAATTAAACCACATAACTTTCCCATCAGGGGCAACGGCGGACTATACCTATGCCTTGGATGGCGGACAGCTCCGTACCTACAGTAATCTTGGGGTGAACCCGGTTACAAAGAAAACCGTTGCCCAGACCAGCCCTGTGACCGAAAAACAAGAATGGACTTACCAGTACAGCGATTTCGGCTCCCCCCGGGCGAGCTGTGGCTCTTCGACAGGGGCATCCTGTACAGTAATTACCGCTCCCGATTCCGGGCAAACCCGCTACGATTACATTTCGCCGAACGCTCCATTCTTCATCAACCGCGGCCTGGTTTTCCGCACCACTTGGCCGGACGGGGCAACCGACGAAACTCTTTGGGCGTTCAACCGGCCGCGAGGCTCTCAGGGATACGATGCCGCGAACCCATATGTTCGGATGAGCGTTCATTCGGTGACGCCAAAAGGCAGTACCTACTCAAACCCCATTTCAGGGAAAGCCGCAGTCACGCTTTTCACGCTGGACAAGAACGGTAATCCACTCGCGTCCCGGCACTACGACTGGACATCCGCCTCTTCGATCAATCACTTTCCTTCCGGACAGCTAAACTGTTCGACATTCCCCGGCTTCTCGGCATCATGCCCGACTTTGGGAAATCCCCTGAAAACCCTGACTTCTGTCTGGGTTGTCACGACAGCCCAAACTGCGCAGGATGGCACCGAGTCGGGGATCGCCGACGACCCTAACGCCTACTTCGGAGCCAGCGGGGGGCCGCGGAGGACGGATCTGGTCAAAAACACAAGTCTGCAGGGGTCAGGTCCTGGCTCGGCCAGTTCCTTTGAATACGATAGCAATGGCAACCCTAAAACGGAGTACCGTTGGGATTCTGCAAAGTCTTCATCCACCCTGGCATCTTTCCTTGCCGCGCCGGCGGCTTCGAACGCGGCGGTGACAGCCCGAACCTTCAGTCAGGGCAACCTGATCACCCAGACTGATCCCCGCGGCATTGTCACCGTTTATGGCTATGACACCTCCAATCTGTACCTGAACTGCATTAACCAGGCGACCACGTCTACAACTTGTCAGAACAACGGAAAGCGCAACTTCGCCATGGTTCGCGACCAGGCAAGCGGTCTGCTCCAGTCTCTCACCGACTCCGACAATTCCGTTACCGTCTCTCACACCTATGACTTGGTAGGCCGCCTGACCTCCTCAACGGATACGGCCGGAGGCGCCGTTCAGCGATCCGTCTGGTACGGCTACAACGATCTCGCTCGCCGCCTCGTGGTTGCAGGCGATTTGGCCGGGCATGGCGACTGCGGTATCGTGGCCGCCACCACGTTCGATCAACTGGGCCGCCCTTACCTCGACCGCCATCTCGAATCGAACTCAACGACCGGCGGCGCTAACTGTGCCCAGACAATCGCCGGCTCTGACCTGACCGCCACCGATTCGGACGGAGTGAAGCAGGAGCATAGCTACAAATACTCCGGATCGAACCGCTACGAACTCGTGTCCAATCCATTCCGCGCTGCCACTTCCGCCGCTGCGGCATCAGGAGGCACGCCCGAGCCAACCATGGGCTGGACCATGACGACCTTCGATCAGCGCGGCCGCATCACCTCAGTCGGATACTACGACGCTTCGAAACCGGCCATGTTCGGCGGAACGTCGTCGTCCCTTGGCGAAACCAGCACGACCTGGGATAGCGAAAACGAGTCCGTTAAGGATCCTGCCGGAGTCTCCCGCACTCAGACACGCGACGGACTGGGCCGACTGTTGTCCGTCACTGAAGACTCCCTTTCAGTTTTGGCAGGTAAGGCGGTCACCTGCTACGCGTGGGATGCGCTGGACGATCTGAGTTCGGTTGCCCAAACCACGGATGTGGCGAACTGCTCGTCAGCTGCGGCGCAGAGAACCTTTTCCTACACTTCGCTGGGCAGGCTCCAGTCGGCTAACAACCCTGAATCCGGAACCAATAGCTGGACCTATGACGACGACGGGAACATCACGTCCAAAAAGGACGGCTCGAGCCGAACGGTTTGTTTTGGGACGTGGAGCGGCGCGACATGCGACGGAGCGGGGTATGACCAGTTGAATCGTCTGGTGAAAAAGACTTATTCGGACGGGACAACGCCAATGGTGACTTTTTCCTACGACTCGAGCAATGCACCTTACTCCGTCGGGCGACTGACATCGGTTACTGCCGCTGCGGTTACCATCTCTGGTGGGAGCACAATTCCGGCGGTTAAAGTGGACCCCTGTGTCAAGACCAATTTGGTTCGGCAATAAGCTAACGCTCAACGGGTCGGGTTTTGAGTTTTGGGCGGCGCCAGCTTCGGAACCGCCCGTTGCCATTCCGGCACCCGCCGCGGCGCTCAGGTCGCATCCCTGCGGAGCCTTGTCTTCCGTGCGGGTACTTTCACTATAAGGCCAGTCATTCTGGCCCGAAAGCGTTAAATCCCAGGGGTTCGGGGACAGAGTCCCCGACTTCAGCAATGCGCTGTTCCTTGTCGACCTGTCGGGCTCAGTGGGCATGTCGTGCCTTGTACAGCGCCGCCGGTGTCACGTAGTCCAGACTCTGATGGAGGCGCTCGTGGTTGTAAAAGCGGAGGTATCGTTCGATGCCCGCCCGGGCTTCCGGAACCGACTCGTAGTCTCTCAGGTACACCTCTTCCTGCTTGAGCGACCGCCACAACCGCTCAATGAAGATGTTGTCCATACAGCGTCCCCGTCCGTCCATACTGATGGCGATGTTTCTGGCCTTCAGTTTCCGCGTGAACTTCTCACTGGTGAACTGCGTGATTTCGGTAGTCTGAAGTGGGCTCTTCCGCAATTCTGGTGCAGGTTTGTCAGCCAGGATACCCGACCTAAATTGAGTTAGAACATTTTTTGCCTGTTATGTTTTAGGCTGCTGGTTAATGGCACCTACTCCTGGCCATTCACAAGCAGTTTTGCCTGATCCGGGCACGCTCGTTCTGGAGAGGATCGACAGGCATGAAGAAGGCTTTGAAATAGCGGTTTCGACACGGCATTCTGCTATCTGCCCTCTTTGCGAACGTCCTTCCACGGCTCGACACAGTGTGTACGTTCGTCGCTTAGCCGATCTGCCGTGGCAGGGGCTTTCTGTGCGGATCTGCCTGACCGTGCATCGCTATCGTTGCCGGAACCACGATTGCCCGCGCACCATCTTTTGCGAGCGCGTTCCGGGTGTGGCCCGAGTTCATGGCCGCTCAACGGAACGGCTGGAAGGCATTATTGCGATCGTAGGGTATGTTGCCGGCGGACTGCCGGGCTCTCGTCTGTTGGAACGGTTGTCTGTTCGGGCGAGCGACGATACTGTCCGACGCCGTGTCAGCAGAAACGTCCCGGCATCGCAGGAGTCCCAGCCAATTCGCTTTCTGGGCGTTGACGACTGGGCATGGAGAAAGCGCCAGTCATATGGAACAATTCTGGTGGACCTCGAACGGCACCGCGTGGCCGATATCCTGCCGGAGCGCTCGGCGGAAAGCCTTGCGTCATGGCTGGAAATGCATCCCGGAGTGGAGGTGATTGCGCGGGACCGTGGTGGCATTTACGCCGATGGCGGTGCCAAGGGCGCCCCGTCGGCGATTCAGGTGGCTGACCGGTTTCATCTGGTGCTCAATTTGTCGTGCGCGGTGGAACGGGTGTTGGAAGAGCGGAGCCGTGAATTAGTGCTGCCGGCAACCCCGACGCCAGAGCTGCCCGAGGCGCCCGTTCCTCCGGACGAAGACTTACCGCTGCCAGACACACATGAAACACAGCAGCTTCAGCGGCGGCAAAGACGTCTGGACCGATATCAACAGGTGATCGATCTGCATGAAAAGGGATATTCTCAGCAGGCAATCGGCCGCGAACTGAATATTCAGCGGAAAACTATACGTCGATGCCTGCGTACGGGTCAGTTCCCGGAACGTAAACGGCCAACCGGCCGCCGCCAAAAGGTCGCCGACTTCGATGAGTACCTCCGGCAGCGTTGGAACGAAGGCTGTCATAACGCTACACGTCTTCATCATGAGATCCGGGAACGAGGGTATAAAGGATGCCGCTCCATGGTCGCGAAGTTCGTTGCCGGATGGCGCCCTTCCGGCAAGCCGTCAGGCAAGCTGAATACACCTGAACGCGTGGCACCCAGGCACGCCGCGATTTTGGCCGCCCGCCCACCAGATCAGTTGACTGAAGACCAGCAAACTCTGCTGGACCGACTTACCGGCGTATGTCCGGATATCATTCGGATCCGGGACCTCGCCCTGGGTTTTCGCGACGCGCTGAAAGGCCAGGATGCCGCCGCTCTTGGGAAATGGATCAAAGAGGTGAAGCACTGCGAATTCGCCCCTCTGGTTCGATTCGGATACGGATTGGAAAAGGACCTTTCTGCAGTGACTGCAGCCGTTGAGACGCAATGGAGCAGCGGTCAGGTCGAAGGGCAGGTGAACCGACTGAAAGCCATCAAGCGGCAGATGTATGGTCGCGCCGGGTTCAACCTCCTACGTGCACGTGTTCTCCCCTTCCCATGGTCCGGCATGCTTACCAGTCACGCCCCATGAACCTGCACCAGAATTGCGGAAGAGCCCAAGTACAGTTGCCAAAAGCACTGCGAGCCCTGGTCGCTGTTAAATATCTCCGGCTTCCCCCGGCGCAGGGCGCGCCGCAGCGCCTCGACGCAGAAGTCGTGTTCCAGTGTCAGCGACAGCGACCAGCTCAGCACGTACCTGCTGAACCAGTCCATCACGGCTACCAGGTAGACGAAGCCCTGCGCCATCCTGATATAGGTGATGTCCGTGCTCCACACCTGATCGGCACGATTGACCTTGACTCCGCGCAACAGATACGGGTAGATCCGGTGCCCTTCAGCGGGCCTGCTCAGGTTCGGCTTCGGATACACGGCCTCCACCCCCATGACCGCCATCAGACGCGACACCCGTTTGCGGTTGACCTCATAGCCTTTCGTGCGCAGCCACTCCGTCATCTTCCGGCTGCCGTAAAACGGTGTCCGCATGTACTGCTCGTCCAGCAGTCGCATCAGTTCCAGATTCTCCGCCGTCTCGCCCCGCGGTTCGTAATACAGCCCGGCACGGTTCACGCCCAGCAGAGAGCATTGCCGCCGAACGCTGATCTCGGGGTGCTCCCTGTCCACCAGACGGCGCAGTTCCTCAGTCGAGCATACCGACTTTTTTTTTGAGCCAGTCCAGCTCCACCTTCAGCCGACCGATCTGCTCATAAAGAGCGTCGGTTTCCGCCTGCCCGGTGCCGGCCTGGCGCGTCCGCCCATCCACAAACAACTCCGGCAGATGTTCCAGAGCCGCCTTGCGCCATTTCGCGATCTGGATCGGATGCACCTTGAACTGCGCCCCCAGTTGACTCAGCGTCTTCTCGCCGCGGATCGCCTCCGTCACCACCTGCGCTTTGAACTTCGGACTGTACTGTTTTCTCGTCGTTGTCATCAACTTTCTCCTGTTAACGACTCCGTCGAAATATTAACTTATTGCCCGGTCTGATTTCTGGGGACCACTATAGGTTACCCGCACGATTACCGGATACGACTACTCAGGCCGCGTCTCGGGGGTTATGCAGCAGGTCGGAACCAATCCTTCCCGCGTAATGGGCCATGGCTGGTACCTTTCGGGCGCGCCGTATACGGCAACCCTTCCCTCCGGCAGGTTGCTGAAGTATTCGGTCGACGGCGTAAACCATCTCACCGACGTTTATGGCACGGCAGCTCCGGTCGGATCGCCGCAAATTCATTACGGCAATGCGGCCTACGCTCCCCACGGCGCGGTTAGTACTCTTTCGCTCTATAACGGGATCTCCGAGGCCACCACATTCAATGCCCGCCTGCAACCGGTATCGATCACGGCGGGAACCACGCAAAGCCCCGGACTCTGGAGCGCCAGCCTTTACTACTGTGATGGGAAGATTCCCAGGTGCACGACCAATAACGGCAATATACGCGAGCAGGACATCACCGCTCAGGGAAAAGGTTTCGCCACGACTTACGATTATGATGGTGCGAACCGGCTGTGCGCTGCGATCGAAGGGGCAACCAATCCGATAACGATCGCCCCGCGGTGCCAGGCTCCGCAAAGCGGCGGCAATTGGTGGCAAACCTATCTTTATGACAGGCAGGGCAACCGCGCTCTGCTGGCCGGCAGCTTCGGAACGGCGGGCAACTCGCAGGCGCAGGTACCAACCATAACGTCTTCGCCGCCCTTCTACGCGAACAATCAGTGGACCGCGGCCGGGTACGATGCCGCTGGCAATACAACCACACTATATTCCGGTGGACCGCAGCTCGCGTACGACTCGGAGAACCGTGTCACCTCGGTCAGCGAGTCGACGATGCCCGCAATCTCTTATGTCTACGACGGAGAAGGGCGGCGAGTTCTCAAGACCATAGGCTCCGCGACGATTGAATACGTTTATGATGGGACCGGTGAACTGGTAGCCGAATATGGCAACGCGTCGTCAGTCTCGGGACCGCTCTACAATACCGCGGACTGGCTGGGAAGCACCCGGATGGTGAGCAATGCGGCAGGTGCTCCGGTCGAATTTCGGGACTATGCGCCATTCGGCGAAGAAATCGGACCCGGTGTGGGAGCGCGGCCGGCTTCCGCCGTTTCGCAGTTGTATGTGGCGCCGGCGTACCCTTCCGTCACTCCGGATGTTAATAAGGTCAATTTCACCGGCAAGGAACGAGATTCGGAAACCGGCCTCGATTTCTTCGGCGCTCGATATTTCTCTGCAGCGCAGGGCAGATTCACAAGCCCGGATTGGTCCGAAAAACCTGAGCCAGTACCATATAGTGATCTGACAGACTCGCAAAGCTTGAACCTCTATGCCTATGTGCGCAACAACCCGCTCAAGAACCGCGACCTTGACGGGCATGTGTGTGTGTTCGGGATCGGAAATACATGCACGCCTGATCCGCTTCTACCGCCTCCGCCACATCCGGCCCCACCCCCGCTGCCAAAGGACGTCCCTTACACGAACCTTCCCGGCCCGCAATATAAGAGCGTCGACCAAGCCGGCAAGGTCGCGGTCGCCACTATTAACCCAAAGTCGATAGAAGAAAATAAGGAATATGCCGGTCGAGTCGTACTGAACGTAAATGGGACTTATGGCACCACCGATCCGAAAAAGGGGACCGAAGCCGGCTCAAACCCCGGAGCCGTTCCCGACGGAACTATCGGCGCGGGAGTCTATCATACGCATGCCGCATTTGATCCAAGATACGACAATGAAAACTTCTCGCCGCAGGATAAGAGAAGTGCAGGGCGGGAAGGTACGCCTAGCTTTCTCGGTACGCCCGCCGGTGCCATCAAGAAATACGACCCTGCTACCGGCAGGATCATCATACTGCGAAAGCCGGAGGGCGAGAGATGAGTCTTCGCTGGTTGGGAGTGTTGCTGTGTTGTCTTTGCGTGGCTGGGATGATTTCAGCCCAAAATGAGGTTGGCAAAAAAATTCCGGAGCGGGGCTTCGTTCCCGACGAGAAGACCGCTATTAAGATCGCTGAGGCGATTCTGTACCACAGTCCGCAGCAACTCTTAGGCATGGTCCCGCGGGAAGCGCCGGCGCTCAGGCCATCTCCGCAGTTCTCGTAATCTCGCCTGGATGAGGAACGAAGAAGTCGAAGCGAGACGCATCGTCGGGCGCAGGTTGAAGTCAGCCTCGGCGATGGTCGTATTTTGAAATAGGGCTCGTTATGATCCTCCCAACCCGAGTATCCGTCATGTTGCCGAGGTAAAACTCGATGAATCCCCGGCCTGGCAACGATTCGTATTGGCACCGGATAAGTTCAAAACGACGGAAGGGAACCCCCTGGGGAGCTGGGAACGTGTTGATCGCATCAGCTTTATACCGGGTGGTACTAAACGTTGGGAGGAGAGCGGTTGTGGTTATCAGGCTTTGACTTATGTAAGCCACGCCGCGCATGTCCGGTTGGTTCCATTGGGCGTTGGCGGGGCGCCGGGCGCGAAGCTGGCGTTCGACTGCAAAGGTGGTTTTGACACCAACGGGCTGACGCTAAGTCTTTCCGAGTCGGAATGGATGCCGGCCGGAGTCAATTAAGCCGAGCGACGGTTTCTATCTCGAGTCCCGATCGGGCAAGGTGTTTTGAAATTCCCAACGGCGAAGCTTACTGGGCCGATGCGGCGTGGGGCGGCCCGCAAAACAGCGAAGCTGGGGAGATTCAGTTACCAAACCGATTGGTTCAAGCTCGGCTTCGGCAAAATTCCGCCCCGCACGAGCGCAAAGGCAAAGGTCGAAGGCCTGAAAGCGCTCAAGGAACAGCCATCGGAACTCAAGAATCCAACGGTCCGTGTCGAGCAAGGCAGCCTGACAATCGAAGGGACCGTGAAAACAGGCGAGTATCTCGAATACGTCGGTCGCGACGATGCCAGCGTGTATGACAAGAATTGGAACCGGCTCCGGCAATTGCCGGTTCGGCGGCGCGAATATGTCATGCCCACTGGGTGGCACAAGCTTTCGGTCGTTTCCGAATCCTCCTGGGCGCGCCCCTGGCTATCAGTGCGCTTTATCACCGAGGGCGAACCGCTGGTTGTGCGGGGCAGCAGATCCGGCTAATGATTTGTCCGTTTCGTTTGACGAGCAAGCTATGAAAGAAATCGTTCCGTCACCGCCGCCCATTGTGCGCAACGACGCCGCGGCCGTCCAAGCGCTGTTCCAGCAAAACGTCGTGCCCAGCTATGGCCGCTTTGAAATTGTGCTGAGCCACGGCGCGGGCAGTTATGTTTTTGATGTGGCCGGCAAGCGTTACCTGGACCTGGGCACCGGCAAGGCGATCATCGAACTGTTGCGGCAGATGAACAAGGAGCGCGGCGTGACGGTGATATCCGCGACGCACGATTTCAAGATGCTCGACGTGTCAGACCGCATCATCTGGATCCGCGACGGCAACATCGACCGCATTGAGCGCCGCGAAGATGTGAAGATCCACATGGGGGAAATCCACTAGTGGCGTATTTGCGTGGGAGGCAGCGGGGTAAAAAAACAGGGAGATTGGAAGACAAAGCGGCGGGGGAGTATCTTAGTACGCAACGAAAGCGCCTATAGCTCAATTGGATAGAGCATCCGCCTTCTAAGCGGACGGTTGTGGGTTCGAGTCCCGCTGGGCGCAAATTTCATCCTCACCAACCCCCGCAAAACACGGTGTTTGCTGAGAATTCTGAGGGGTGGGGCTTTCCCGATTACTCCCGTTTTCCTCTACTTTCGCCACTGAGCGCGCTGCCTGGCGCGCTGTCGCGCTGCCAAGGTCGGCGGCGTTGCGGAAGTTTTGATCGGCGTCGGGGTCCACGAGGTAATGCGCCGCGGCCACTTCGGGGCGATGGCCCAGCCACTTGCAGACCGTCACCAGCGGAAACTCGCCACACAGTTCGCTCTCGCGCGAGGCCCGCATGGAGTGGAACATCTTGGGCCACGGCACCAACCCAGCTTTGCGGATGAGCTTGCCCAGGCGAGTACGCCAGTTCTTGACGTTGCTGCGCTCGGCAATCACGTATTCGCCGGCGGGGGCCTCAGCCAGCC
>Ga0118677_10003741_pt1 | contig 28458 bp, 20 predicted proteins | sample AliMusrvi5mmetaG_FD_86154 | JGI IMG/M metagenome (GOLD analysis project Ga0118677, IMG submission 86154) | reverse complement strand
CCATCCTCGGCGTCGGCCAGGCCCAGGTGCGCAACGAAAACTCCGTAGAAAACATCCCCGCCACCGCCGTGGCCGCCTATGCCATGCTCCTTGTCGCCGCCCTCAAAGCCTACGGCAAAGGTGGCAAACCCACCGCTATCCCTCCCGCAAAATGGAGGCGCCCCAGCAAAAAAATACGACCCTCGACCCAGGACCTGCTCAACGAACTGCGCAGGGAGTTATGGGCAAAAGCCGTCCGCTCAGAGCATTTAAGCGACTTCATGAACGCCGCTCTCAACCGCACGAAGCCCATGAAATGCGAACCCAACCTGTGCAGCACCATCTTCGCCGCCGCAGCTTGAACCAATCTCGAGCGCATGGGCAGGATGCCCATGCCACGCTCTCGATCCGCTCACGTCCGGCGTTTCAGCCGGCGGCCCAGCATTTCGATGCCGCAGGAAAATGTTTCTGCGGCCCACTCGCCCCACCCCATCGATTTGTCTCCCCTGATCTGATGCGCGGCGTCCCGGATTTTCGCGTGCCAGAACTCCGAGGTCATCAGGGAATGGATTGCCGGCCGGGCCGGAAACTTTTGAAGAGCCGCTTCCAAGAACTCTTTTGTGACGTTGCGGAAATCCTCCACAAAAAGAGCCGGCAGTTCCGAAAACGGCTCCATCGCCTGCGATCGAAGAACCACAGGGACAGCCCCCGCCAGCAAGGCCTCCCACATCCGGTGGGTGTCCACGCCATTGCCGGGCGGGCAAAGCACGAATCGATGCCGGACCAACTCCCCGAGGAATCCCGAGTTCGTCCCCCGCTCGCTCGACGGTTGGAACGTGATCCAATCCGCGGACTTGGACCGGCTTTGGAAATCATCATAAATCGGCTGCCTCACCCGTGGGTTCGTGTCGGGCCGGAAATTTACGTAAAGCCAGCGGTCGCGCGGAGCTCCGGCGGCCCTGCGCTCCAGAATATCGGCGGAGCGCAATGTCGCGGACGACCGTGGAGAACCCAGGCCGAGCGGGATCGCGCTCACACACGGGTGGGGCGACGTGACGTTCGTCGCATACCACCGGGCGACATTGGCCGGCAGAAACTTTTGACGGAAGGCATCGCACGGAAGATCTCCCTCGCCGGTCACCAGGATGAGTCTTTTTCGAGTCAATCGAAGCCGCTCGAATAACCCCATCACCTCGTCAATTTTACAAAAAACAACATCACCCGCCAGAAACCCCATGTTTCCGTGCGGCCCCCCGTCGCACCAAAACACCGAATCGCACCATCCCCGCCAAGAATCGGTTGTTACCATGCCGCCGGATACCGCAGAAGCATCTGCAGCCGAACCCTCTTTTCCGGCAACAGCATTGAGGCTAACGGGCTGGGGTAGTGAGGGAGGCGGACACCCAACCCGTGATACCCCGCGGGCCGGCGATATGCAGCCAGCCGCCTTCTCCCCTGTGGACAACCAGTATCGTGCCTTCAAAAACTTTGGAAATGACAGGCGCGTCAACACTCGGTCCCTCACGCACATTCAGCGATGGTGCGCACACCCGAACCCGTCCCGGCTCCGTGCCCGGTGGCGGGCCCATCCGCGGCGGCGAGGGCGGCATCGGTGGAGGGGGGGGTGGGAACTGCGCCTGCAGCGAGCAGGAAAAAAACAGGAGCGCGGCGATGGTTCCGACGACAAAGGCAAAAAGCCCTTTATGATGGTGTGATGATGGGTGTTCCATAAATATCCTTGCCAGCGGGCGATTGAAGAAATACTGCTCCTTCGCTCGCGGAGCGTCAACTCAAACCATGTTCAAACCATGTTCAAACGCTTGAATCTCTTCCCAGTGGCTGCGGTGGCCTGCGGGATTTTCCTGTCAGGGTGCATCCTGCCTCCGCCCCCGATGCCGCCACCCGGTCCTGGTGTTGGCGGTCCCCCGGGCCCTCAGCCTCCTCCGGGCCTTCAGCTTCCTCCCGGCCCGGGCGGTGGCGGTCCTCCCGGCCCACAGCCTCAACCCGGCCCGGGTGGAGGCCCTTATGGGCCACCGCCATTTCCGTAAAGACGAAGCAGGGGATTCCGGGGTGAGGCGGCGTCAGACCCGCGAGCCAAGCACCAGATGCTTGAAGAAAACTTTTGCGCCGCGAAAGGTGCGCGCCCGTTCGTAAGGGTCGATCAGGGCCATATGGGCCTTGCGAAGCAGATAGCCCGGACGGAGGTAAAAGCGCCGGCGGGCGGCGTCGCACCATTGAACAAGCTCCCGCGCGCTGAAATGCTCGTTGTGGATCACGCAATTATGGAGGCCCTCAGGGGTCAGCCAATCGCGGTAGGATCTGGCGGTCAGCCACTGGCGGCTGCGATAATCGTCGTAAGCCTTCGTGCCGGGATAAACCATGATGGGATAGAATTGGGCGGTCGAGGGATTGAGCTGCAGGGCCAGATCCATGGTCCGTTTGAGCGCCGCCCTGTCCTCTCCGGGAAATCCAACCATGAAACAGCCGTGGATATCGATATCGGCCTTGCGGGCGTCATCCATGAACTGCAACATCCGTTCCGGCGTGGTGCCCTTCCCCATATATTTCAAGGATTCCGGGTCGCCGCTTTCAAATCCGACACAGAGGTGCCGGCATCCCGACTTCTTGAGCAGTTTGAGTGTTTCGAGATCGACCTCGACGCGCGAGTTGGCGACCCATTGCAGATGGATTCCACGGTCCAAAATCGCCTGGGCCAAATCCCGGCAACGCTTCTTGTGCGAGGTGAGCGTGTCATCCTCAAAAAAGACAGATCGCGCCTCGGGAAACTCCTTGGTGACAAATTCCATCTCGCTGACAATGTCGTCAATGGATCGGAACCGGTAAGAATTCCCCGTGAGGGTTTGCGGATACAGGCAGAAATTGCATTTGAAAGGGCACCCCCGGCTGGAGATCAGGGTGATCATCGGAGGAGGGGCGTTGGGGTTGAAGTAGTCCCGGATCTTCAAGTGCTTCTTGTAAACCTTGCTGACCCACGGAAGCTTGTCCAAGTCCTCGATGAGCGGGCGCGGAAGATTTTCCACGATGTTCCCGTTCGAATCCCGGAACGTCAATCCCTCCACCGCCGCCAATGCCTGGTCCGATGGACGCGCCGTCCGGCACCGCCCAATAACAGCGGCAAGGTCGCGCACCGTGTAATCGGCTTCCTGGCGGACCACGGCATCCAGGACCTCACCCGCCTTCATGGTTTCTTCGGGCAGCGCGGAGACGTGCGGGCCGACAGCCACCAGAAAAGCGCCCGGAAGGGCATTCCGGATGGCGCGGCACACGGAGATGTCGTTCTCCACGCTGGCCGTGCTCATGTCCACCACGACCATCCGGACGTCACGGGAAACCGCCTCGGCAAGGTGCTGGTCTGGCCGCAGGCGGGAGACCGGGGCATCCGTGAAAAGCACGTTGTGCCCGGCGTCCTCGAGCACGCCGACAACGTAAGCCAGCCAGATCGGATAATAGACGGTGCCGCTCTTGGTCACGGCCGGGCTGCGCTGGGCGCGGGAAAACCGGTCGTGAAATGGAGGGTTGTAAACCCAGATGTCCATGTCGTTTGAGGTCTAAATCAAGGGGGACGGACCGAGTTTCAATCCCGCCTGCCGGACAAGATGGAACATGCGCTCCTCCCCGGGAGTGCAGCGGTCCGAGGAGTAAATCGGAAACTGCTCCCGGAAATTTTCGGGTGTCCCGTCATGGATCGTCACCGTGTTCGCCCCCGCCATGAGGCCGATGAGCTGGCCGTCTTTGCGGGCTTTTTCCAGGCAGCTCGTTGTCGGCATCAGGCAGCCGGGATTCATGATCCTCATCAGGGCCATCATGTTGAAAACCAAATCCACATCCCCCATGCTTTGATCGCAGTAATTGCACCCCTCGTTGGGGATGAAGACCGTGGAACTCATCATCGAGACATCGAGCCGGTGGACGAGAAGAAGGTCCTCCACGATGTTGCCGAGGGATTGTCCGGGAAGCCCGATCATGTTCCCCGTCCCCACCTTGAAGCCCAGATCAATGAGGTCGTCGAGGCAGGCGAGCCGCTCGCCCAGCGTGTCGCTGGGCTTCCACTCGTGGTAGAGGTCGGCGATCGAGGACTCGAACTTCAACACGTAGCGGGCCGCTCCCGATTCCTTGAGAAACAGATATTGCTCCCGGCTCAGGTTGCCGAGGCAGAGGATGATCTCGCTGTCGGGATGCTTCGACTTGATCCCCGAAACGCAACGGCCCACATATTCGACGAAAGCCTTCGAGCGGTTCTCGCCCGATTGAAGAAGAAGAACCCTCCGCCCCTTAGAATACAAAAAATCCGCCATGTCCAGGACATCGCTCTCCTTGATGACATAGGGCTTCAGGGCCCCATCTTTGTGCATGCTGCAATAGTTGCAGCTCTGCTGGCAGACATTCGAAAGCTCGATGACACTGCGGGCTTCCGCTTCCTCCAGAGGAAATGCCGCCGATCTTTTGGATCTTGCCAGCGAGAAAAGCGCCTGCTGCCCGTCCCCCCGAAGGAGAAGGGCCTCTGAAAGGGTGCTCCTGGAGAATTTCCCCGAGGAAAGCTCTTCCAAACACGGCACCTTTCTTTGATTCGGATCAATCATTTTTCTCTAAAAGGCTTCATACGCCGCGATAAGGAAGCCCTGTTTGCGTCTCGTGACAAGGAAAAAGGGGAACCTTTTTAGCTTGCGGGCAGAATCGCCCGCGTTCCGGTTCCTGTCGCTCAATAAGCCCCGCGCCGGTTGAACACAACGGGGATCGTCTTGATAAGAATTCCCAGATCGAGGAGCAGGGATTGGTTTTTGATGTAGTAGAAGTCGTATTCGATATTTTCGTGGAGCAGCAGGTCTTTTCTTCCCAGGATCTGCCAAAGCCCTGTGATGCCGGGTTTCACCGTGAGCCTCTGCCGCTGCCACTCGCTGTAGCCGTCCACAATGAAAGGCATTTCCGGCCTGGGGCCGACCAGGCTCATTTCGCCGCGGATGACGTTGAGGATCTGCGGGAACTCGTCGAGGCTGGTCTTGCGGAGAAAAGCCCCGATGCGGGTGATGCGCGCGTCCGCCGGGGATGCGGGGGAATAGGCATAGCAATCGGTGTCCGCACGCATCGTGCGAAACTTGAAAATGCGGAACCGCCGCCCGTCTTTGCCAACACGTTCCTGCAGGAAGAGAGCCGGGCCCGGGGAATCCAGCCTGATGGCGATGACGATCAGCCCCAGCAGGGGAAGGGTCACAAACAGCACCAGGATGGCGACGGCCAGATCAAACACCCGCTTCACCACGACATGCAGGAGCGCAAGGCTTTCGTTTTTCAAGTGGACGATCGGGATGGATTCCCCGGAGGCGATGTCCACCTCCGCAGAAATCAGGTCGCACAAATTGGAGACCACATGGAACCGGACATCGTTCCGGAAGCTGTGCCGGTGGACGATATCGATCACAAACTCCTGCGGGGCGCCGGGGAGGGCGACAAAGACGTCCTTGACGCGGTTTTCTGGAATCAGGCGGGAGAGCTCGTCGAGGCATCCCAGCACCGGACAGCCGTCGATTTCCTCCGCCCCCTGCGCGGGATCTGTCGCGACCATGCCCACCACCCACATTTGCATCCTGCCGTTACCCCGAAGCCGTTGGAGGACCAACCGCGCCACCTCCCCGGTGCCGACGATGAGAATCCTGCGGCTGTCCTGGGCGGTGTCCGGTGTTCTGGTGCGGTTGAACTGCTGCCTTAACCAGCCCCGCGCAATTCCAAGAAAGGCCAGAACCAGGACAGCGATCATGCCAGCCAGGAAAGGATGGGGCGGCATCCCGGACATCGACGCGACGGCGTAGCCGATCACGGCGAGGGCCAGCAAGGCTTTCGTCAGAACGGCGAACTCGTTGATTTCCGACAGGCCGCCATACGCCTTGTATAAGCCCGAGAGCGCAAAGATCGGCCAGACCAACAAAAACATGAAGGGAAGATGCGGGAGGCAGGCACAGGCGATATCGGCGGCATTTTGGCGAGAGGGAAGCTGCCCGAACAGTTCGGCGGCATAAAATCCCACGAAGAGCGCCGAGGCGAAACAGACGGCATCGGCCAGCATCAGCAGGACGACCTGAGAAAACCGGCCCTTGGAGGCGTTCTGCGCCTGGATGCCCCAGAGGATTCCCAGCCCCATGACCAGCGCTCGCGCAAAGAGCCACAGCGGTGTCAAAACAAACATGCCGGCTCTGCTGGTGGCGATGGACTGCGCCAAGGAGCGGACGCGCGCCACGACCGGAAGGGAGGCTCCCGCATGCAGCAACCGGCCGACCGCATGGAAAAAACGACGGGATGCGAGCAGGCAGAAAGCACAGGCCCGAAACAAACCCTCGATGGACCACAGGAGCCCCTTCGCCAAGAGAAGAAAGCCAGCGCAAACGCCTCTCCCCATCAAGCGGACGGGTTGTGAGAGGGCGGCCGCTAAAAATATCCGCAGGGTCGCCCGGAGCAAGCCGGCGGCGGCCGACGCCAGGGCGGCGGGCATCCGCATGAGGGCTCTCACTGGAGGAAAAGACCCCAGCCTCCGACACACCGTTGCAAAAAAATCCCCCGCGACCAAGCGGCGGAGCCATTCCCGAGCCCGGTCGAAGAGAGGGAGATGGAAACATGTGGCGACAAACGGGAGGCAGGACAATGCGAAGATCGCGGCAGCCGGGATAGCAACGAAAATTCCGGGCTTCCAAACAGGAGTCGCCGCCAGCCCGGCGAGCGCGAGGAACACCGCGGAAATCTGCAACTTCAGGCTTTGGGGCGTGTAGGAGTCGGAACCGATCTTTTCTGGAAAACTCTTGTAAACCGCCATCCTCCAGTAGGCGCGCCCAAATTTGCTTTTAAAGTATTTCCACAGCGTGTCGGGGTGGCGGTGATAGACGATGGCGCGCGGGTTGAATGCCATCCTGTGCCCGAGGCGCGCCATCCGGTAGGAGAACTCGACATCCTCGTTGTTGGCCGTCGGGAAGCTGGTGTCGAAACCGCCGACTTCGCGGAAGATATCGCCCCGGACCGCGGCGGCATAGGAATCGACGAAATCAATGTCCCCCTGTTGCCCCAGCTTGAAGTAGCGCTCTTCAAACTCGAGCTGGGCGAATCGCGCGGCCAGGCTGGTCTGCCTCGTTTTGTAGGCCCCTTTCACCGCGGCGAGGCCGGGGTCGGCCAAGAGCGGCCCCACCATCTGGCTGATCCAGTCGGGCTCGGGCGAACAATCGGAATCGGTGAAAAGCAGAATGTCGCCCGAGGCCGCCTGCGCCCCGTGATTTCGCGCGCCGGCAGGGCCCTGGTTCGCTTGTTTCACGCAACGGACCGCAGGTGACTGGCTGCCGGTGTAACGGCTCACCTCGTCGGCCGTGCCATCGGTAGAGCCATCGTCCACGACAATCACCTCATAGTCGCTCCGCGGATAATCCTGCCGCAGCAAGGCTTCGAGACAGCCCGCGATCGAGGCCTCCCCGTTGTAAACCGGGACGATGACGGATGCGCGGACGTTGCCGGCCCTGGTCATCCCGGGGCATTCCCCCGAAAGTTCTTCAGACATCTTTATTCCTGCACCTCGATATAGACAGGGTTGAGCCCAAGCGGGACGACAACGGAGCCGTCCTTGACCGGATGGCGGGTGACGCGGAACGCCCCCCTATAACTCTTAACCTCCCGGCCGGAGGAAGCCGACGGGATGGCCTCGGTGACAACGACGCTCGTTCCAGCAACCGAGTCGATCTTGACCGGTTTTTCCGCGCCCTTATCGGGGGGGGAATGTTCGGTGAAATCCTGCCATGCAACGAACATCGGCTTGCCGTTTCTTTGAAGACGGAAAATCCAAGTGGCGCCTCCATCAGATTCTTCTGTTATGGGAATGGCACCGGCCCAATCGACCTTCTCCAGCTTCTCCGTCATTTTCTTGTAAGAATAGTAGGCGAGTTTCTTTGTTCCGGCTCCGGGGTCGTGCGAACCTTTGCCATCATAGATGATGCCGGTCAAATCGAAGAAATGTTCGCCGCCGGACATCTGGCCCTCCATGAGCCCCCAGGCACCGAACACTTTTCCCACGCCGTGCGAAAGAGCGTAAACAAACATTTTGAAATAGCCGGTGGCCTGCTGCCATTCGGATTGGAACTCTGCGGGAGGACCCGCTTTTGGCTGGCCCGAACAGGCCCCCATCTCGGTTGCCCAAATGGGAAATCCGTCTGGAAACCCGCTATCCTTTAGCGTCGAGCGGATATGGCCAAGAACATCCCTGCCCGATCCCGCCTCACGGAGCCTGTAGTCCCCCGCCAGTCCCAGATACCAATGGAAATCGACGACATCAACGTATTTCCCGGCAAGCTTGTGCAGGAGAGGTGAATAACACTCGTCGAATGAATGGAGAAACCCCTCGGGGCTTCCGCCCCCTATCCCGGCCAACAAAACGGTGGCACGGGGATCCGCAGATTTGATGGCCTCATAAGTAATGCGCTGCAGGGCCCAGAAATCCGTGCGGGTCGGGCCGCCCGGCTGGGGCATGTCCGGTTCGTTTCCCACTTGCCAGCAGTGGATGGGGTTGACAAGCCCGGGCATGTCGTGAACTCCATCGCCATCGTAACGTTCCACCGTTTCACGGACAAAGGCCGCATACTTTTCGACGTCCACAGGGATCCATGACCCCGGTTTGCACCGCCCTTCGTCAACATTTCCCTGCGGGGCGATATTGGCCAAAATGCAAATATCCGGCGGGACTGCCCGGAACTGTCGGTCCAACTCCTCAAAATCATAGCTGGCCGAATCCAGGTTCTTTTGGACCAAGAACCAATAGGCGTAAAGGCTGCCCCGGTTCCACCGGATGCCGAGATCATGGGCCTTGCTGAAGGAACCTCCGGAATGTGGGCCGCTCGAAATGGACGCGGGATGATAGCCGAAGGGGGAGGCTGCGTCTGGAGTCGCGGAAGGCACAGCGCCGCTGGCTCCCATGACCAGGTTCGCCATCCACGAAACGACAAGGAAGGCGGCCGGAAACCGGAAAAGCAAACGACTGGACGTTTGGAGCTGTCGCGACATGTTCAACGAAACCGTGGGACGGGTTCCTCGGGAAGTAGTGCTTGACGACTCAAGCGGCGATTGGCGGCGGTTTGGAAGCGGAGGCCAGTTTCAACGAGGCCAGCAGAATCCCCAGAAAATACCAGAGGTGAGGCAGCCAGATATACACGTCAAAGAGACTCTCCATCCAGGCGGCCAGCACCGCTCCCAAGCCTACGAAAACAAGCCTCCACGCGAGATCGTCCGGCCTGATGTCCCGAAACAGGGTGATGCGCGCTCTGTTGACGACAGTTCCAAGCAGGGCGACAATGCAAGCCAAACCGGCAATGCCGTATTCGGCGGCGAAGCTCAGGAACAGATTGTGCCCATGATGGTAGCCGAAGGTGGCGTCCCGCTCGAGGCTGTCCGCGCCCGTTCCCATCCCTTGGCTTTGGCCGATGCGATCCAAAGCAAGCCTCCAGATCCGCTTCCGCTCTGACATCGAGCCAACCGTGAATTCCCCGGAATCGGCTGCTATTGCCAACTTCGAACCTGTGGTCTCCATGGCTTTCATGTGCTGGGTTTTTAACGTGGTAGCGATCAGGAAGCCAGACGCATTTACCAAGAGAAAAACAAATAGGACCTCGGGGATCTTCCGCCTCCACTGGGGGACCGACAATGTCCCGGCCACGATGATGAAGAAGACGGAAACGACGGTCAGCTTCGCAAATCCCTGGTAGATCATCGAGCAACAAAGGAGGATCAGCATCCCTAACAACCCGTTGACGGCGGTGCTCCGGTTTTGAGTGATCAGGAAAAGCGAGAAAAAAATGCATCCCATCATCAACATGCCCAGCTCGTGTTTTCCGCTGAGCCCATAGCCTGTTAGCAGGCCAACGACGATATCCCTAAACCCCCCCGGTTGATTGAAAAGCGAAAAATCAAGCACGAGGGAAAAATCGGGAGTGAGGATGATGCTATGCTCCCAATGGAAGGCGTGGTAGGTGGCAAAGATGGCGGCGGCGATAAACACAGCCGAAACACAGCAGTTCAGCACGAGCAGGCGGACCAGTTTCTTGTGGTCATCAACAAAAACCGCAAGAAAAAGCACAATCACAAAATTTCCTCCGAATCGCAAAAACCCGAGAAAAGAGAGAAAAGCATTATCCGCCCACTGGAGGGATAAAAAGGCGCATGCCGAAAAGCCCGCCATAAAGAACAGGATGCGGGGGAAGTCAGGGATTCTGCCCGCAACACCATCGCGGCATCCGCCGCGCCAAACAAAAACGCGCCGAACAAGCAGGGCCGCCAACAGTACCACGCTTAACAGGTTCACGCCAAACACCTTCAAAACGTGATGTGGCGGCGTTGTGAGTACGAGCATCCCGGTGGTAAATGGATACAGGATTGTCAGAAGACAGGCTCCAACGAACGGACGACAAGACACCAATACCGTCGCAAATAGAGCGACGGCGGCGGCAACAATCCAGAACAAAGGATCTACCCCAGGCCCTGATGACATCAAATCGACCATTTGTGAAAAATCGTTTCTGTGCAGCCGGTTCGGCAGCGCTCTCCCCCGGCTTCAGCAATGCAAACGGAGCCGGGGCAGGCCGGGCTTTGAATTGCGGACTTTATGGACAGCAAAATGTTGCGAGGTTACAAGAATGCATGCTCCTGCCAACACGCGGCATTGATCCAACCGAGAAATACAAAATTCTCGAACGCCATCTCTATTCGTTTCTCCGGCACCTCACAGCGAAGAAAGCGGCGAATTTTTTCCGGGCCGAACACGCGCGCATCACGCGCAAAAGCGTGCTGAAGTCCTATCCTTATCTTCTGAAAATCGAGCCTGCCAACATCTGCAACCTGCATTGCGCTTACTGCTACGACGGTCGTCGCCAACCGACGGAAAACGAACGCCCTTATGGGCGGATGACATTCCAGAACTTCAAAAAAATCGTGGATGAAGTCGGGCAATTCCTTTTCAAAATCAACCTCTACGGTTTCGGAGAACCCTTTCTTTTTCCCGAGACGCTGGAGATGATTTCCTACGCCGCCCGTAGCAATATCGGCGTTGCCACCTCCTCAAACATGAATTTCAAGGACCCCGGATTGCCCGGCGCCATTGTGGAATCGGGGTTGGAAGTCCTCATTTTTTCCTGTCATGGGGTTTCGGATGAAACGTATAAAAAATTCATGGGCAAGGGCGACCCTGCCCTGGCCATGGGGAACATCGCAAAAGTGATCGAGGAAAAAGCGCGCAGGAAAAGCCGGACACCGCTCATCGACTGGCAGTTTTGTGTGACCGGGTTCAACCAGCATGAAATCGGGAAGGCCCGCGAGAAAGCGAGGAAGCTCGGGATCGACCAAGTGCGCTTCATCAAGCCTTTGTTCCCGGATAACGTGGACGACAGTTCATGGGTTGCCGACAGCTTTTCAAGACAGGCAGACGACTCCCGCCGCATGTCGTCGTCGGACTGCGTCTGGCTCTACCGGGCCGCCTACATCAATTTTGACGGGGGGCTGATCCCGTGCTGTCGCGACACACGGGATCTGAGGAACGATTTCGGCAATGTTTTCTCGGAGCGGTTTTCCGACATCTGGAACGGGGAACAATACCGGGCCGCGCGCAGGCTTCTTGCCAACCCCTGGGACAGGGAGGCGCGCCAGGCGGACACCATGTGTTCCCGTTGCCCCATCACCCGTCCACCCGCGAAAAAACCATAGAAAGCATCCGGGGCTATTCCGGTTTTCATGTTTAGGTTGTCGATGGGGTTGCCATTCCAACGCCTCCCTCGCCTTGGGCCGGGGGAAGGGGAGGATATTCTTCCCCGACCAGCAGATGCCCCGGGACAAACTCTTCCCAGAACATCCAGTGGTCGGGATGAAGCCTCACGTATTCCTCAAAAAGGCGGGCGTACCGGGAGGTGTTTTCCCTGGCATCGGCCTTCTGGTCGTCTGAAATCTCCAATGTGATCGCAGGCCCGAACACCACCCGGTAGCGCCAGGAGCCTTTTTCCTGCACGCAAAAAAGCGGGATCAGCGGGGCGCCGGTGCCGCGGGCGAGCCGGGCGGGCCCCGGCGGAAAAAGCATGGTTCGTCCGAGAAACGGGAGCGGCAAGTAGTTGGTCCCGGGGAGGCGTGCCCCTCCGACGCCGTCTCCCGCGATCATGAGCAGCTCGTTGTTTTGCAGGCACCGGTAAAGCGGGCGCATGGATTCGCCCAGATGCACATGCTTGGCCTTGAAGCGGGCTTCGATTCGGAGGCGCAACCGCAGATGCACATGGCGGTGGATGAAACTGTAATCCTCCGCAGCGGTGTCCCGGTAGCCCACCTGGGTTACTGGGAATCCGTTGAGCCCGAGTGCGACCAGCGGAAATTGCTTAGATCCAAAATGCATGTGGACCAAAACAGCCCCCTTGCCCGATGCCAGCGCGCTTTCGACGTGCTCGATCCCGTCCATCGTGACATGCCGCCCCACATTGTCCCGCGTGAGCGTGGCGAGCTTGTAAAACTCCATGTGCTCCACATAATGCCTGGTCGCAACGGTCCGGGCGCACCGCAAAGCCTGTTCTTCCGTCAGCCTCTCAGGGAGGGCCCCGTGAATATTCCGCGCGATGCGGCGGATTTTTCCGCGACAAACAAGGCAGTAAACCCGCCCGACAAAAGCACCGAGGAAGTAGGCCACGGCCCAGGGGGCGGCGGTGACAAACCAGCGCAGCGGATACCATGCCACGAGTTTGGCAGCGTCTCTTATGGGGTTATCGCGGATGATCATGCAAAAGGGGTGAAGGGAAGCCCGCTTGATGGAATCAGTAAAAGGACTGACCCCATGGGGAACGGCGGTTGTCGGCATCTGCTTTTGTGCTCCCGGATTCCACGAAACGCACGATGCTGTCGGCTGTCTCCATCACTTCGTTCGTCATGGAATGGTAGCGGAAGATGCCTTGCCGCCCGCAGGTGATGAGGTTGGGGATTTGGGCGATCCGGCCGAGAACACACGACCGCGCATTTTCGAAGCCCTTGTGGTAAATGGGATAGGCCCACGGCATGTTCAGGACAAAGGAATCCAGGACCTGGGCGGGACTGTCGAGGACGCCGAGCCCGCAAAGCGACGCGACACACGAAGAGGCGATCTCTTCCTCGCCCATGTTGGAAACCGCGTCCCCTGCCGTGCAACAGACTTCGAGGCAAAGAGACGTCATGTCGGGCGGCGCCATTTCCGGGCTCATCGCCTTGGGTTCATAGACGCGCTTGAACAGGTGCGAGGGGTCCATCGAGAAAAGTTCCAGGCTGTCGAGGGCTCGCGGTTTGTCCACGATGAGGTTCACCAGGCGCACCGTGCGATAGCGCAGGCTTGACGCGGCTTCCCGTGCCGGAATGTCCGGCGGATCGAGGAGGCTCGCGAGGCCGGGAAGGGGGATTGTCGAGACCACAAGGTCCGCCTCCAGGGAAAACCTGCGGCCGGCTTTCGAGACGGAGACAGACCGGACGCCACCGCCTCCGAGCGTGATGCTTTCCACGGCTGTCTCCAGATGAATCTCCGCGCCGTCGAGCCCGGCAGCCATGGCGTCGCACAACTGCCCGGAACCGTGGCGCGGATACCACGCGGTGATTTCCGAGGCCGCAGGGTCGTTGGAGGAGCGCAGCCGCGCGCGGGTTGCGGCACTGCAGGCCGCGCGGATTTTGTTCAGCAGGTTCGAGGCGAGGCTCCGGCCGCTCACGTTCTCGCGTTCCCTTGCCCATTGGATATCGGTTTCCCCCACAGCCAGCCCGCAGCATTTGACGATGTAGGGCTCGTAGAAATCCCGGAAGAGCTTCTTCCCGAACCGGCGGCTCAACGATTCATCCAGGCTCGACGGGCCCTGTGGCTGGAAAGGGCGGAGCGCTTTGCCCGCCAGGTAGTCAAACACATACGCGGCGGAGCGGAGCGGACCCATCTTCAGAAACATTTCCGCAGGGCGAGGCGGATAGGAGAGAACGGTGCCACCGACGCACATCGTGAAGCGATCCGTGAGCGTGAGCATATCGCTCCCGACCAGCGCGCGGTATTCCTCCAGATATTCCTTGAAGAAAAGGTGGGGGCCGAAGTCGAACAGGAAGCGGTGCCCGCGAAAATTGCGCTCGAAAGTTGCCACCATTCCACCCAGTTTGGCCTCGCGCTCGACCACAGCGACACGGTGGCCGAGACGATGCAGGAGAAAGGCCGTCCTCAACCCTGTGAATCCGCCTCCCAGCACAAGAACCCGCCGGGGAGCGGCGGTGCGGGGCGCTGCATTTTCAATTTCTCCAGACAGGTTAGAAATCATGCTCAGAGCGGGGAGCCGGGCGGTTGCGCGCACCGGTCGAATCGTTTCTTCTTGCGGCGCGATGCCTCATCTCGGAAATTCACGGCTTTGGTTTAGTGGATCGGATTCCCATGCGCTACAAAATTGTGAACAGGAAAAAATTGCTGGCGACCGCTCTTGTCGATTTTGTGGGCGCCGCCGCGACTCTGCCGTTTCGCCTGTTCCGGGCGCGCAAACCCGTCGAGCCGGAATCCGTCCGCAGCATCCTCATCATCCGCGAAGCGTATCTGGGCGACGTGGTGATGGCCCTCCCGATGCTCGCCCCGCTTCGCCGAAGGTTCCCCGGCGCGAAAATCACCTTTTTGACGTCGGAATCCGCCCGGCCCGTTTTGGAAACCAACCCGCATGTGGACGAGGTCCTCACCTATGACGCGTTCTGGTTTTACCCGGAGCCGTGGAACGCTTACCCGGAGTTTTTCCGCCGACACAGGCGGAGGGCATTCGATCTGGTGATCGAAGTCCGCGGCGACATCCGCGACATCCTCCTGCTGGCGCGGCCACCGAAAAGCCGTCACCGGGTGGGTTACGGGATCGGGGGCGGAGCCTGGATGCTCACCGATGTGGTGCCGTTCCGGAAGGTCTCGCACAAAGTGGAATTTCATCTGGATATCGCGCGGTATCTTGGGTGCGGCTGCGGGGACTTCGAGTGGGGATTCTATTTCCGGCCCGATGAGCTCTCCGCCGCGCGGGGGATTTTGAAATCGCGCGGGATCGACGGGCCTTTTCTGGCCGCGCATCCCGGGTCGAGGATGCCGCTCAAGCGCTGGCCTTCCGAGAAGTGCGCTGAGCTCTACGACCGGTTGTTGCAGGAGACCGGGTATCCACTGGTGGTCTTCGGGTCGGTCGCGGAGAAACCATTCGTGAGTGATGTGCTCGGGAAAATGAGCGGAAAACCGGTTGATCTCTCGGGACATCTGGGGGTGCGACAACTGGCGGCGGCATTTTCGCTGGCCCGCGTGCTGGTGTGTAACGACAGTGCCCCCATGCATCTCGCGGCATGCGCGGGCACTCCGACCGTCGCACTTTTTGGCCCGTCGGTTTCCGCGGAAACCGGCCCGTGGGGAAAATCGCACCGGGTCGTCGAAAAAGATTTCGCCTGCCGGCCGGGATGCGACGAGAACACTTGCCGCCACCGCGAACACCAAGCCTGCATGCGGGCCATCGGGGTGGATGAAGTTTTCGACGCGGTGGCGGAGGTGCTGCACGGAGTCAGCGGATGAAGCCGTTGGCCCGATACCATTCCACCGTTTCCCGGACGCCGTCCTCCAAGCTGAATGGCGGGCTGTAGCCGAGTTCCCTGCGGGCTTTGGAAATGTCGCAGTAGAGGCGGCTCTCGGATGTCCATGCCACGGTCTTCCGGGAAAATGGCGGCCGCCCGGTTTCGGGAATGACGAAGGGATAAAAGCGCAGCACCTTGGCGAGCATCTCGAAGGACCACCCCATGGCCAGCGCGGCGGGAACAGGAATGCGCGGCTTGATCACCCGCACCTCCATGGCACGCGCGATCGTATCCACAATTTCCTCGATCGAATACGAGCGATCGTCGGAAATAAAATACGTTTCTCCCGGCCTGCCCTTCTCGGCGGCCAGACGGATCCCGTGGACTTGATTTTTGACGTAGCAGAACTCGGTGAGCGCCCTGCCGTCGCCGATCAGCGGGTAAAACCCGCGCCGGATAATTCCGAAAAGCCGCTTGCAGAGAATCGCGTTGCCCGGTCCGTAGATCATCGGCGGGCGGACGACCACGGTGTGCAGCCCGCGGCGTCGGTGGTAGTCCACAACGAGGTTTTCGGCTTCAAGTTTGGTCGCTCCGTAGATGTTTCTCGGCTGCTGGGGGGAATCCTCCGTCAAGGGCCTGCCGTCGGAGGACACGCCGACCGCCTCGATGGTGGCGGTGAATAGCACCCTGCGCACACCGGCTGCGCGGGCGGCGTCAAGAACATGTCGCGTGCCCTCGACATTGACCGCGCGATACTCGCTGTCGGGAATATTTGCATCGTGTCGCGAGATGGCGGCGAGATGATAGACGACATCGACACCCTGCATCGCCCGCCCCAGCGAGGCAGCGTCTTTGATATCCCCCTCTATGGATTCGGCCGGCCCGCTGCCGGGGAAGGAATCCGCCTGGCCGGGCTTGACAAATGCCCGCACGGGAATCCCTTCCCCCACGAGGCTCTCGACGAGAAAACGCCCGATGAACCCCGAGGCTCCGGTGACAAGTGAAAGGTTGGGCATGTTATGTGATGGTTGTTGAGGGTCAGTTTCGGTGGGGAACAGCCGCAGGGACATCGGCAGGGCGAGCGGCCTCCTCCTGCTCGCCGTTTTCCGAATCGAGGAGGAACGGAGGGTCTCCCAGCGACTCCATGAAACGGCGCAGGGCCATGAAATCGAGGTAGTGGCCGGGATGGCGGCGCACATGGTAACCCAGACGAAGCGCGAACCGGGACATATTCTTGGACACGGCGTTTTCGCCTCCGGAAATATCAATGTCCAGCGGGGGCTCGATGAGCATGGTGCTTCGCCCGCGCCGGTCGCGGATCATGAACACAGGCAGAACGGCACATCCGGTGCGGGCGGCGATTTCCATCGCGCCGGTCGAAAGGAGCGCCCGGCGGCCAAAGAGCGGGACAGCCACCCTCGCAGCTCCGCCCCCGCCATCGGCGGCAATGCCCAGTACGCCGTTTTCCTTGAGGCATCGGAAGACCGGCTTGAGAGAACCGAAGACGCTGATGTGTTTCACCGGGAGCGAGCATTCGTGTTCCCAACGCAGTTCGAGAGCCCGGCGGGCCATGGAAGAGAACTTTCGCCCGGGCATTTTTTCCGGCCAGACGGTGGGCGGCGCCCCCAGTTGGCACATCCGATACCCCCGGTGGCCGATCGCGGGCATGACCATCTGGTTGGCCCCGAAATGCGCGAAAAGCAACAGGGCTCCTTTCCCGCGCGCGAGCGCCTGGTCGAGGTGTCCAAGGCCCTCGGCTGGAACAAGCTCTTTCGCGAGAGCCGGATTGAGAGCCGGAAACAGCAGGACCTCCATTTCGTTCCAGAAACGGGTTTGGAACGCTTCCAGAAGAATCCGCGCACGCTCTTCGGGGAGACCGCCCTCGAAAACAATGCTGTCGAGCTCCCGTTCCATCCTCTGTCGTTTGCCTTTGCAGAAATGGAATGCAAATCGTCCGAGCGCGCTTCCAACGACATAGGCCGGTCCCGGACCAAGTTTCTGGACCAGCCGTCGGAACGGGTGCCAATAGATCCAAAGAGCGGCGTCTTTCAAACTCTCCTTCAGCTTCGCGACGGGAGACACGGAATGGATGCTTGGGCCGGCTCAGGAAAGCCCGCTGTCATTGATGCGCATTTTCATCGCCGCCCACTTGAGCGCCTGGTGCAAGCGGAGGCAAACGCGGTCCACCGGGGAGCGGTTGAACAGGAAGAGAAACGGTTTTGACACCAGAACCAGCAACAGAACCCGCGGGATGTTATACTTGTTCATGTCGATAATGAATGACAGGTAGCCGGATTCCGTCCGCTGCCCGAAGGTCTTATCATACATCGTGGCGTGAAGCAGGCCCGCCGCATCGGCTTTCGCATAAAGCTTCGTCCCCGGGAAAAAACTGAGCGCATAGACCCTCGTCCGGTAGGGACGCGGGAGGCGGATGAGCAGCCGCACGGTCTCAGCAAGATCTTCGCGGTTTTCAAATGGATTCTCGATGATGAAGTCGTAATAGGGAAGCAGGCGGCCCTTGTGCCGGTTCATGATCTGGGCCGCCTTGAGCGATTGCTCCACGCTGCCAACACGTTGCCGCCCGTAGAGGTCGATGGTCCGGTTGCTTCCCGATTGGATGCCCATGCCGATATTTGTCAGCCCCGCATCGACCAAGAGATCGATTTTTTCGGTGGAGACATTCGCTGGGGAGGTCAGAATGTAAAACGGCAGTCCGATCTGCTCCTTGTAGCCACGCGCGAACTCCTCGATCTCCTTGAGCGGGCGGCTGGTGAACGTGTCGTCGCAGAAGCAGATCTCCCCGATGAATGGAAATGTCTGAACCGCCCACCGAAGCTCTTCGAGGATGTTGCCCACGCTGCGCCGCCGGAAGTAGCGGGCTCCATACACCTCCTCCTCGAGCGGCGTTTCCCCGCAAAACGTGCAGCGGAACGGGCAACCGCGGGCGGAAAGGATCTGGTAGGCCGGCCCGGCCTTCGGGCCGCTGTTGAGAGGAGGGAAGAACTTGAGAAGATGATCGCGCCAGTTTGTGGCGGTCATCGGCACAAGCGCCTCGTCTACGAGCAGGTGGTGGTTCTCGAAGCTGTAGTCCGGGAAGGGCAGGCTGTCCAGGTCGGCTGTGAGCGGCCCCCCACCGTTCGGGCGCACCGCACCATCACGCTTCGTCCAAATGCCGGGAATGTCCGAGACATCACCACCCTTCGCCATCCGGTCGAGCAACATCGGCACGGAGGTTTCCCCATCTCCAACGCACACGATATCGGCTGCCTCCAAGGATTCCGCGGGAGAGACTGTCGGGTGGATGCCTCCCCAAATCACCGGAGTGGGGAGTTTGGATTTGATATGTTCCGTGAGCGATTTCGCCACGGAAACATGGTGGGTCATGAGCGAGAGCCCGATCAGGTCCGAGCCCCGGCAAATTTCGATGATTTTGTCCAGAACGGATGCGGGATACTCGTAGGTGGCTCCGGTTGCTCTGCGGTGCAGATCCTCCATGCTCGGGAGAAAAATCAAGCGGGTGGTGTGCCCCTGTTCCTTCAGAATCGAAGAAAGGATGCGGATGCCAATGGCGTCGGTCGATATGCCGAGAGAAAATAATGTGACGGTCATGGTTCGATTTTCAGGTTGGGAGTCGGGGTTTGCCGGGCAGTGGCCTATACGGATGCCTGCGAAGAAGGCACGCCGGACGGGATTTTCCCCGCGAGCGCAATCCGGTTTTTCACCGCGGCCCAATCACCGCGAAGAAGGAGCTTGGTCCAGCGCAGGATCTTCGACGCGGTGCGCAGCGCGTTTTCCGTGCGCCCGAAAACCGGGGTCCAAGATGGCCGGTTGAAGAAGGCGACGAGCGACGGGGCGGCCAGGAGCCGGATCAGCCACTTGGGGTGGTTCTGGCTGTTCATAAAGAAAAGGAAGTTGAGGTAGCAGGTGCCTGGCATCTCAAGGATTTTGTCGAACACCTGCTTTTGCTCGTCCTTGAGATGGCCGTGTTCCTTGAAGCTGTCGTAAACGCTGGTGCCGGGAAAGGGGATCAGCGACGAGCGTTTGAACCAGAACGGCCGGGGCAGTTTGAGGGTCACGTCCAGCGTGGCCAGCGTTTCCTCGACGGACTCGAACGGGTTATCGAGGATCAGGTGGTAGCACGGCGGAGCCATCTCGCCGCGGTGGCGCTTGAGCACCTCCGACGCCGCCAGCAACTCCTGGACTTCGAGGGAACGGTGGTAGAGCTTGGCCGAGGAATCGGCGGCACTCTGGATGCCGGTCTCCACAAAAACCATTCCGGCATCGAGCATCGGAGCAATCCGGTCCTCGGTGATGAACCCGGGCGTCATGAGCACCTGGAACGGAAGCCCGATCCGCTCTTTATAGACTTTGCAGAAGTCAAGGATCTCGGAGACGGGGCGCGCGGCGAAGTTGTCGTCGCAGAACTCGATCTCCTCGATGCCGGGATGCCGCCGGATCACCGCCTCCAGCTCCGCCACGACGCGCCCGTTGCTCATCCTCCGAAAATAGCCTTTGGACCCATACATTTCCCGGTAAAAATCGTTCACGCAATAGGTGCACTTGTATGGGCATCCGCGCGTGGTGGAAAACATGAACGAGCGGAGCGGATGCCCTTTCACATACGGCACTCTCGCGAGGAACCGTTCAAACATGTCATCATCCAGCGCGACGATCCGGTCCAGCTTCGGATCCCTCACCAGGTTGTTGTCGGGGTCGTAGTCGAGGAACGGCAGGCGGTCCAGGTCGTGCAGCAGCGGGCGGAGCGGGTTTTTTTGGATGGTGCCGCCCCGCCGAAAGCAGAGATTGGGCACCTCCTCGAATCCCCGTCCCTCGTGCAAACGATCCGCGAGTTCCACCATCGTCTCCTCGCCCTCGCCGATGCAGACGATGTCGGCATGGTCGAGGCATTCTTCGGGCCGGACGGTCGGATGCACCCCGCCCCATACGACCGGAAGCTCGCGCCGGGCCTTGAGCGCAGCGGTGATCTGGCGCGCGCAGCCGCGGTATTGCGACATGAACGAAATGCCGACCAGATCGCAATCCGCTGTCCTTTCGCAGATTTGGTCCAGCAGCGAATCCGAGAACCGGTATTCCCTGGCCAAGAGGCATCCGTCTTTTCCGCGATAAACCTCCGGGATCACCGGAAGGGCGAGCAGTCGCACCCCATGCCCCCGCGCCTTCAGCGACGCGGAAATCGTGCGGGCTCCAAACGCGCTGATGTTGAGCGAGCACGGGGTGAGCAGGGCGATTTTCATGGCAGGGTTACTAGGGCGAGGCGTTTGGGGCTGCCAGCATTTTCGGTGTGTCCAGAAGTCATTCGCGTGTTAGCAACGTCCCGGTCCCGCGCGAGAAGCGCTTGCGCCATTTCCTGAGAAAGAAAATCGGCGGCGAGACCACGTCGGACACAAGCTGCTTGATTCCCTCTACCGTGAGAAGATTGCCGGTGAGCGGGATGCTGCAAAGAATTATGCCCCATGGGGTGGTGGGGATCGTTTCTCCCGCGAGGGATTCGAGCGATGATCTTGTGGTGCGGCCCGACTTTACCGCGACCAGAAGGGCGTGTTCGGGCATCCCTTCCAAGATGACAGCACGGTCGTCTGCGGATAGCCCTTCCACGTAAAGGACGTGGTCTGCGAGAGATTGCGCATGGCGAAAGAAGTCCCCTGCTATGGCCGCTGAGGGGATGAGCAGGGCACCATTGATCTGCCGTCCGGCGGGAATAAGGCTCGCGGGAAAGAGCTTGCACGGGGCCGGGAGACGGTCAACCGGGGCCTCGCCGCGCCAGCAGTCGGCCACTCCGGGCCGAGCGTCCAGGTCGGCCATCTCGGTCAGGTGCCGATGCTTCAGGCGACCGTCGATGACAAGCGCGGTGCGCCCCTGAGCCTGCCATAAATGGACCATAGCCGAGGCGAGGGGAAGGTCGCTCGCAACCTCGTCGGAAAGCCGCAACCGGACAAGCCTGGCCCGGGAGACGATTTTCCAGGCGGGGAGGATCTCTCTTTGCATTTGCAACGACGGCGGAGGCAGCTCGCAAGCGGTTTTTGAGAGTTCCGTACAGGCAACCCCCGGCAGGGCGTCCTCGATCTGCCAGCCCCGGTGAATGGTTTGAGCGTAGAGATCCCGCCCGAGCACAAAGAGAAAGGAGAAGAAAACGACGCCCAGAACGCATTTCATAAGAAGAGCCAGCCGACGGGGAAAGTATTTGTAGAACGACAGATTATCCTTGTTGATATAGGGTGCCGAAACCATCCGGAAGGCAGGCAGGCCAAGCGACTCGACAGCCTCCAGGCTGCTCAGGCAGCCTTTGGCGACGCTATAGCGGGTGATCAACCCCTCTTTTTTTGTGGACAGCGTGGTCAACTTCATAGCGATTCCTGACAGCTTTTCGGCCCTCTGGTTTTCTAAGGTGATGGTTGTTTCAAGCTGCAAAAGCGCTGCTTTATAAGTGAGGTGGAAGATGTTGTATTTGACAATGTCGGTCAAAACCGTGTCGAGAACTTCCGGGGTCCTCCTGATCTCTTGGGACAGCGTCTTCCCGACGGTGTCGTTGAGCCGGTCTTTCAGGGTGCTCATCTGGTTTTCAATGGCTCTGCGCGTGGGATGCTCCGGTGTGAAATCGACGGAAGCCTTGGCAAGGTTCGCCGCAAATCCCTCCATGTCCTTCTGGATTTGCAAAACCATGGGGTTGGCCTCGAGCACGAGCTGGGCCAGACGGAGATTCTCGAAATCCGATTGTTTCTCGAGAAGGTGTTTCATGCGGATGTCGAAGATGGATTCTTCGAACTTCCGCTCGTCGATCGTCGTCTGGAGCGCGCTCACGCGCTTGTTGATCAGTTCCACCTCGGAGGCGGGGTTGCTTGAGCCGGCCTCTTCGCGCAGGGAACGCATGGCCGCGTCAATCCCCTCGAATTCCCTGTCGTATTGCGCCAGTTGGATTCTGGTGCGATCGATGATAACCTTCAGCGTCGCAACGTACTGCCGGACGTTGTTGTTGAGGAAAGTGTTCGCGTAAGTCTCGGAGATCGAAACGGCTTGGTCCGGGTCGCGGGAATATCCGGCAATGGAAAATTGCTGGGTGTCGGAGATCCACTTGACTCCGACCCCTTGGCCGGAGTTGTTGAAAAGGATGTTAGCCAGGGAAGGGTTGACGAATTTCTCCGGCTTCAACGGGTGCCGTCCGGATTTAAGCCCCATGGTTTCGATGACCTGTCGGGCGATCGTCGGGTCGCACATCAAACCCACGGCATGGGTGGCAAAATACTCGTAGCGGATGAAGTCGCTCTGGTTTTTTGCTGGATAGGGGATATCGATGTTCCGGAGCACGGAGGCGAAATCCGAATCCAGGGTCAGAACCGCCTGCGCCTTGTACACCGGACGGAAGAGAAAGGTTGCGGCGAGAAGAATGACCGCCGCGATAGCACCGATCCACACAATGATCCGGAGGTGGGCCAGAGCGACGGTGATCAACCAGTTTCTATCTTGGAAAAACATAACGTCTATGCTGGACAAATAGGGATGTTTGCACCGTCTGTGGAGTGGAACGCAGAAAGAAAACTGCCCAGGATGGTTTCGCGATGGTTTTTTGACGCTGGGACCCACAGTGGCAAATCGGGCCGGCTCATGTCGAACAGTTTGTTGGGCGGGTTGTCGTTGAGCCGGGTCCAGGCGGCGTGCCCGGATGTGGCCGCGTTGACGAGCGCGAGGGCATGGGTTTTAGTGTCGCCCTGCACATGGTCGCGCTCGGCCTGGTAGCGGAAATACCCGCACCGGATCCCGCCGATCATGTTGACCGGTTCCCGCAGGCTCCAGAATTCCTCCAAGCTGGTCGGATAATCCCGCAGCGGCCTGTGCCGGTCGTTTCTGGTGATGATGTAGCGGTCGGAAGGTCCCTCCCAGTCGAAGAGCATGCGGACGGTCGGAAGCCCCTCTCGACGCAGCGCACCGGTGGCGATGATTATCCCGATGGAGAACGAAAAGACCGTCAGCCCGAATGCGCTGTCCACGCAGTCGAGCCCGTTGACATGCCACAGGATGTCCGCGAGTTCCTGTTGTTGCGTCGGCCCCCAGAAATCCTCGGTTCCACCGCTCTTCCCGCGTCCGCATGGGTCGTAGTGGACGACGGCGAATCCGAGGCATGCGATCTCATCGGCAGTAAGAACCCCCGCGTGGTCATACGCCGTCCCGGGGTTGTTGGCTCCAGGAACGATCACCACGCCGGGATGGATGCCCGATCCCGCAGGGCGGTGCAGGTGGCAGTAAATCTCATGCCCCGCCGCGACCCGGACACGGAATTCGCTCCATTTCGTCGGGACAACCTCGGCGTGCAGCGCGCGGGCGAGATGTCCTCGCCCCGCCAGGTAAAGCAACCGGTTTTTGATTCCCATGCGTTCTTTGCCCTGGTTGTTACCTGCGTTTCAAACCCAACAACAGATCCATCCCCTGTTCGAGGAAGCGCGTGCGCCGCTGCGTGTAATTTATAGGTCGGAGCAGGTTTTCGTCGCCCTTGAGAATCCCCTCCTTCACGGCGATGTCGAACAGCGCGGTGTGGGGCTCGATGCGCAGCGAGCTGAACTCGAAGCCCGCCCGCCCGCGCATCTGCCATTTGGCGCGCAAAACAAAAAAGAGCATTCCGAGAAAATTCCCCATCCCTTGCCCGGGCGGGTTTTTGAAAAAATTGTAAGTGGTGCGCAGCCCGGCCTCCCGCACCCGTTTGTATCCTGCGACGATCTGGGCCGTGCTCGCCGTTTTCCCCAGCATTTTCAAGGTGGAATTGGCAAATCCGTCGGGGGAAAAAATCATGTGGTCGCACCCGGCCTCTTTCGCGAGGCCGATGAATTCGTCGGGGAGATGGGTTTCGCAAAACCACGCGGACCACGGGGTTTTCAACTCGCGCCGCACGATTTCGCGGCAAATGCTTTCCGCGTGAGGCAGAGGAACATTGAAAATGGAATCGACGAAAGTGAAACGGGTCGCGCCGGTCTGCTCCAGCAGCCGCTCGATATCGTCCACCACCGCGGCGGGTTTCCGGAACCGGTAGCGCTTCCCGTTGAGAAAACCGTAGATGCAATACACGCAGCTGAGCGGGCACCCGCGCTTGGTCTCGATGCCGAACGCATCTTCGAATACCCCGTAGGGCTCGGATCCCACCACCGAGCGGTCGGGCAGGAGGACATCGTCCAGCGCGCTCGCTGGCGCGTTCCCGGTGAAATGGATCTCCCCATCCCGACGGTAGTAGATGCCCGGCACCTTTTCCGGTTGGTCCAAGTTTTTCAGCAGTGCCGGAAATGTTTGTTCTCCCTCCAGATAGACCCCGAAGTCAATCGCGGGTTCATCCTTCAGGATTTCGCGCGCATACATGGAAAATCCCGATCCCCCGACTACCAGCTTCGCCGCAGAGACGCTTTTGATGGCGGTCACAGCACGCCGGGCCTCGGGATAATAAAAAACAACCTTCCGCTTGTTGGTGGAATCAATGTTTCGGATCGAAACGCCGGCCACATCCGGCCGGAATTCCAGCACGCGCTTATCGAGTCCACCCCAAGGATCGCCTGCCGTGTTTTGATCGAACACCGACACCTCATGGCCCGCGTGTTTCAAGGCCGCGGCCAACGAAGCAAGCCCGATCGGAAAGACAGGGGCTTCGCCAGGCCCGAGATACGGCTGCACAAGGAGAACTCTCATACCGCAGGGGCTGCTGTCCGGCGCACGTTTCTGAGCAGCCGGTAGAGGGCTGCGATGGCGGGCCGCAGCGGCCCGTTTTGCAGGGGCCCCACGAGCCATGGCGTCACCAGCATCCGCAGGAGCGCCCCGGGCATCTTTCCGGACTTCGCCAGGGCGATGATCAGGTTCAGATACGTCGGTGCGTGCATGACATAGGTCTTGTTATAAATCTCCAGGCGCTCGTCACGGATGAGCCCCTGCTCTTTCGCCATGTTGTAGAGCTGCGTGCCGGGATAAAGGACGACCGAAAATGGCTGAAGCCGGTAGGGCTTCGGAAAACGGGAAATGAGGCGGATGGTTTCGATCTGGTCGGCATCGGTCTCGAACGGAACGTCCAGCAGAAAATCGTAGCTCGGCGGAGCCATCCTGTCCTTGAACTTGTTGATGACCTTGATCGCTTTCATCAGCCGGTCGTTTCCCATGTTCTTGCGGTGAAACAATTCCTGCATGCGCGGGCTGCCGCTTTCCACGCCCATCTGCACGTAGCAGAGCCCCGCATCCACCAGCATCCCCATTTTTTCCTCGGTCACCGAGACCGGACTCACCAGACAGGAAAACGGCATGGCGATTTCCGCTTGGTAGCGGCGGCAGAATTCTTCCAAGTCCTCCTTTTTCCGTGCCATGAACTCGTCATCCGAGATCCAGATGTAATCCACATATGGCATCTCCTTCCGGACCCGGGACAACTCCCCGATCACATGATCCACCGAGCGCCAGCGGAGTTTGGCCTGCCCGCCATACATGCGCCGGATGGTGTCGTTGATGCAGTAGGTGCAACTGTAAGGGCAATCGCGGCTGGTCATCGTCTGGTAGCCGGTCCGCCCGAGATGCTTCGCCACGGTTCCCTTCCCGAGAAATTTCTGCAGGAGAGCATGGTCGAGCGGGACGATCCGGTCCCCGTCCAGCACATGGTGGTCCTCCATGCTGTAATCGGGCGGCGGATACCGGTCGAGGTCGCCGGGGAGACAGGCCAGCGGGTTTTTCGTTATGCCGCCTGCGTGCCGGACCCAGCAACTCGGAGTGTCCTGAACGGGCCTCCCCGCCTGCATCGCATCCAACAAGGCCAGCAGGGTGTCCTCGCCCTCCCCAATACACACCATGTCCGCATATTCGATACACTCCTCGGGGCGGATGGTTGGATGCACGCCTCCCCAGAGGATCGGAGTTTTCAAGCGCGCCCTCAGCTCGCGGGTGATCTGCACCGCCCCGTAGAAATGGTTGGTCATGAGGCTGACCCCGATCAGGTCCGAGCCCGCGCAAACCTCCGCCGCCTGCCGCAGAACTTCCGCCGGATACCTTTCCATGCCGTCCACGATGTGGTCGCCGAACGGGTCCGGCAAAAAAATGATCGCCGCCTCGTGCCCGTGCGCCTTCACATGGGCCGCCAGGGTCCGCACGCCAAAGGCGGTGATGTCCGGATAGGGGGAGATCAGGGCGATTTTCATAGTTCGACAGCAGGACGGTTTCCGTTTGAGGCTCTGATTTTTGAAATCACTCCGGCCCAGAGTGCGCGGTCGTCGGCCAGCACGAAGATTCCCAGAGACGCGGCAAGAGTCAATCCCGCCGCAAGGCTGGCGGCGACAAGCGTCCCGCCCGTTCCCGGACCGAGCCAAACCGCCGTGAAGCAAGCTCCGGTCAGCGCGGCAGCCGCCACAACCAACAGGGGAACCAAACCCGCGCCGAATGGCTGGACGTGCAGATGGCTGTGAACCATCAGCAACCTTCCGCCGGTCGTCAGGGCATTTCCCATGGCCATCGCGGCCGCCGCTCCTACGATTCCGTGGCGGGGGATCAAGACCAGGTTCAAAACAAAATTGACCGCCAGCCCGGCGGATAGGCAGACGAGTTCCGCCCGCTGGCACCCGGTCACGATCAGTAGTATTGCCGCGCTACCCGAAAAGCAGGACAGAAGCACCCCCGAGGCCAGGATCATCAGCACCGCGGGGGTTTGGGCGCTGAACCCGGGACCGAACAGGCCGATGAGGGGAGTGCGCGCAGCGCAAATAAAGACGAGGACCGGAAGAAGGATGAACAGCATCCAGCGCGTCATGGTTTTGTAGAGCAATTCCAGCGACCCCATGTCGCCGATTCCATGCTGCCCGGCAAAGAGCGGCCCAAACATTTGCATGAGCGGCCCGGCCACCATCGCCGCCAGCATCGGCCATCGCGCCGCCGCGCCGTATTCGCCCACTTCGGTGGCGGTGCGGAAGAAATTCAGCATCCCGATATCGATGAAACTTCCGAGCACAAGAAGGATCCCGAATGGCGTCAAGGGCAACGCATACCGCAGAAGGCTGCGCGCCACACCCCGGTCAAACCCCGCCTCTCCTCCGCCGGCGCAACCGGCAGAAAATTTCCCGACCTGCCGGAACAGAAAAACGATCATCAACCCGCTGCACAGGATGGATGCCGCCAAAAAGGCGTTCGCTGCCGCAACCGGTGAATGTCCGGCCGCGTTCAGGAAGAGAAACGCCCCCAGTTGAAGCAGGGGGTGGGAGACATCCTCGATCGCCACGGCATATTGGACGGTCCCGAATCCGCGGCTCATGTCCGCTGCGATCCTCAGCAGGGAAAGAAAAGGGGCGGCCAAAGCGAACCGCTGGAGCACCGGGACAAGCTCAGGATCTCCAAAGGCGCGGCCCGCAAGAAGCGGGGCAAGCCAATAGCCGGCGGCGGCGACAAGCAACCCGGTGAGGATCGGCGCAAGCAACGCGGTCCGGGCGACAATGCGCGCGGCTCGGGCGTCCCCTTTTTCCCGCGCCACCGCAATAAACCGCATCCCCCCTTTTTGCAGGCCGACCGACGCCATCGTCTCGAGGATCAAACAAAAGGTGAACCCGGTAAAAAACCTCCCGAAACACGCGTGCCCAAGCCACCTCGAGATCAGGATTTGAAACGTGATCGCGAGCAACCTCCCCGTTCCAAGGCCGACAAACCCCAGCGCCACACCCCGCAGGGCTTTTTTGAGAAGCGTCACCCCGCCATGCCGCGCGACTGCCGGAGACGGCATCTCACCCGCGGGCTGGCTCATGAAATGATAGCTTTCATAACAAACTCCTTCTCCTCTCCCCATTTGGGATCGCGGTTTCTCATGGAGATCTGACCTTCCGCCGGGCCGTGAGGAAAATGACCGTGCAGGCGTGCGCCTACCCACCCCCCACAGGAATGGACGCCGAGGGCGCCCCGCTG
>Ga0118677_10003740_pt1 | contig 28458 bp, 16 predicted proteins | sample AliMusrvi5mmetaG_FD_86154 | JGI IMG/M metagenome (GOLD analysis project Ga0118677, IMG submission 86154) | reverse complement strand
GTCCATGTCGCGCTGGCCAAACCATGGCCGACCAGTTTGACCACCCTTAGACATACTTCCGCTGTTCCCATAACTTCCGGGTTGAAAATACAAAACCTTTGACTTCCCGTCAGGGCCAACCCACCAAAAAGGCTTTTCATCGACCACGTGTTCATTCCCGGCACGGCAGCCGTTAGGCCATGCCATGATGTACCGAACCCCCTGCTGGGCCATCACCGGAATGAGACCCCACGATATTCCGGGAATATCCATCTGCTGGTAAGTTTTCACCGGCGTTCCGGTCAGCTTTTGCATCTCCCGGCTGAAACGCAAAACCTGAAAAAGCTCCTCTTCGGAGCAACTGCTGGTGTTGAGATTTAAATAGCTTGCATCGATGCAGAGGGAACCATCCCGGATTGCCTTAACCACCCGATCCTTCTGATCCGCGGTTGCTGTTTGCCAGTAACGCTCAAGTGGCCAGGTGATTTCGGGATTCCACCGGTACCGTGATCCTTCCGGATAGCTCTTTGTGTCTTCGGCAAGATTGATCCCCTCGTCAATATTCCGTTTATGGAGAATCTCCACGTTCGCCTGGGTATTGGTGTAGCCAATATCAACATGTGAATGCGGATAGATATAAACTGTCCATTCGCGCATCGGAGGCACAACAATAGTCTTTTTCAGCGTTTTTTTTCCCTGACGCAATAAAAAGCTAACCTTTGACTCTTTCTTCACGCTGACATTGGCCGGCAGTAAAATCCGACAAGCAGACTGGCCAGGTGCAGGCAATGACAATTCAACAGTTTCAGTTCCTCCATTGGTATTCACAACAACCTGGGCAGTTCCTGAAAGTTTTTCCCCTTTAAATTCGAGGAGGATCTCCCTTCCGGGCTTACCATCACTCCGGAAGCGGTAACAGGGCTGTGGAGTACAATTCATTTCAGCAGGAAATGACTGCATAACTGCCCCAACCTGACTTTTCTGACCAAATGCGCCCAGGCTGCAGAGCAAAAAGAGGATTAGATTAAATTGTCTCATATTCGATAATTCTAAATGTCTTAGGTTTTCCGTATATTTTAATTTTCAACCCTGGTAACAGGGTGATCAAAGGTCAGTTCGAGGATGGTATCCGGGGAATTGCGGTCAGCAGGAGTACTTATTATCTTGATTTTACCATTTGACATTGAAGCTTTGACATTGCTGTGCGACAGATTTTTAGCATTCACAAGGTTTTCTTTTAGTGCAGGCAGGCTAACGGTATCAGGAGCAGATTCATAAAGGTGAACATATACTTTATTTCCTTTAAAGGTTCCCCCTCCCCATTTGCCATTCCGAAACGGTCCCCCCTGGGTTCCATAGATTGTAAAGCCGTACTTTCTGATCCATTCGCCTATTTGTGCCAGGCGGCCGGCCTGATCGGAAGGTATGATTCCCGCAGGGTCGGGGCCCACATCCAGAAGGAGATTGCCGTCACCGGTTGCGCAACCAACCAGATTCCGGATGCATTCTGCGAAGGGTTTGACCTTGCCATCCCGCCGGTATGACCACCCACCTTTGGGAGCTTCAACCACACACATACACGATTCCCAGTTCCGGGTGGGCTGGTAGGATCCTATTGTTTGCTCCGGAGTATCAAAATCGGCCTTCAGCGAAGGGACATTTTCTCCGAAGTAATTGCACCGGTTATTGACAATTGTCTGAGGCTGGAGTTTCCTTACAAGTTCCAGAACCTTATCGGCATGCCAGTATTTGACCGATTCACCCTTCCCAAAACTATCAAACCATACTACGTCAACCTGTCCGTAATTGGTCAGCAGCTCTGTGAGTTGCCCAGTCATATAAGTTTCATACCTGCTGTTATCGCCCATTCCGTAATCGGGATGATGCCAGTCGCGCGGAGAGTAATAAATGCCAAACCGGATTCCTGCTTTATGGCATTCCGCTGAAAGTTCACGGATAACATCTTTTCCATAAGGAGTATTCATGATGGAATAGTCCGTATATTTGGTATCCCACATGCAAAAACCGCCATGATGTTTTGCTGTAAAAACGAGGTACTTCATTCCGGCATCTTTGGCAATCTCCACCCATTTCCTCGCATTAAACTGCGTCGGATTAAACTTTTTATACAGATTGTCATAGATTGAATCACCACCTGTTCCTGCAGCGTCGCCCCAAATATCCAATGGCTTTGGACCAAGCCTCGACCAGCTGATTTCGGTTCCTGCCACGCTTGACATGTCCCAATGAATAAACATACCGAAACGGGCTTCGCGCCACCATTTCATCTGCTCCGTATTAGTAGCTTTATCCTGGCTAAAAGCCAACGAAAAGGCGAAAAGTGAAATGAACAGGAAAATTGATTTTTTCATTTGTAAGTTAGATTTATCAGGTGTGAATCAGGGCCGTATGGATTGATCAATCAAAACAGATTCTGCAATTAAATCCTGATCGTCAATTGGGTCAAATCCACAAACGGAAGTCATCACTTCCGGAACACCCCTGGCATAAATTGATGTAAACTCCTGGTCTGCAGGCAAAAGATTCCCTGCTTCATCGGTTGCCCTGAAATGGAATCCGGCGACCAGCCCATAAAGAATTAAATCATAAGGCAGGTTCAGCTTCATTGCCAGGTAGATGGCACCGGCTAACCGGTCTTCTGCACTCAGTTTGCGCCGGAGGTCACATCCCACCCTGAACACGGTATCTCCAAGTGCTTTGTTTTGAAACCGCCTGATCAGATCATCGGTATGCTCAATTAGTGCCTCCAGGGTAAATTCATCAGGGTATTTTTTGAGCAAAATATTCGCTGCCTGCAACATGGTTTGGCGAACTTTTTCCCGGATCGAATGGTCAGCCAGGACTTCATACAAAAAAGTGGCTTTTGGATTTGAAAGATAACCAAGGTAAGCGGTTGTGGCATGGCCAAGGTTATGGATAAACAGTTTCCTGTCTACCCAGGCCTTCATATTCTCTTTGGGTGCAAGTCCCTCAATCGCAGGGATCGGGTTTTTGAATGCTTTCTTATCGAGAATCAGCGTATTGTATGGTTCTGCAATGACTTGCAGAATGTCGGCCTCCATCTCTTTTTTAAGCATGATGGGGACCATCTTGCCGATGCTTGTTTCAATTAGTCCGACACGCTCCTCCAACGGATAGCCTTCCGGTAAATATTTCTGAAGTTCAGCATGCATAAACTCGGCGGCATTCCTGAGGTTTTCGGCGATAATGATATCGAGTGGTTTTGCCTCAGGAATTTTATACCTTTCGACTAACCCTTTTGCGATAAGATGCATAACCGATTTCAATCCATGCAATCCAACCGAAACGGCTAACAAGCGGGCCGTTGCTATCTCTCGGATCACTAGTTCTTCATCTTCACCAAAAACGCCTCTAACATTATTTATGGTTATTACAGATTCAACTTCGTCTTTGACCACCACGCGATAGCTTTGACGTTTATTCAGTTCATCGATCACCGGTTTAAAAACGTCCACAAACACCACCTCGAAACCTCCCCTGCTAAACAGTTGGCCAATAAAGGACCGGCCGATTTTTCCTGCACCGAAAAGGACTATTTTATCGTAAGAATTGTTAATCACTGTGCTGAAATTTGCTGAATATACTGATATTTAAATATTTCCAAAATCTTATGTTTTTCGCCTTCCTCGTGCTCAATATAGGTACCGCCCACATAATAGCACGCAAAAGCCCCCGAAGAGACCCCCCAGGCAATGGCCTCCATCAGATTCAGTTTTCCAACTTTTCCGGTCTGCAATTGTTGCGCCAGCGAAGAGATGATTCCGCCGGCAAAATTATCTCCGCAACCGGTTGTATCCCCTTTTGATCCGGGATTGTTCTTAAAATCATGGCTAACCATTTGTGAAACAGGAAGTTTTTGCAATTCAGTTTTTTCAAATAATTTTCCGTTTGAAAAAACATAAAACTCCTTTGCACCATTTGTAATCACCAAAGTTGTTACATCAAGATCAACAAAGTACTGTGCAGCTTCTTCGATCGATTTACGGCCGCTGATTTTCAATGACTCCTCGCAATCCATAATCAGCAAATCGATCAGTTGGTAGTTTTCAGGTTTGTCAACCAACGGCCAGGGTTGCCCGGGATTTCTCTTCTCATTCCGGAAGTCAAAAACGGTGTTAACCACTGTCAGACAACCTTTTTCTTTTGCCCTGGTCAACAAGAGGGTAAGATTATCATGGATCATGGGGACCAGTGCCGTTCCCCCGAAACAGACGATATCGGCTTCAAAAAAACCTTCGCCCAAAAGATCGGGAGTATAATCCCATGCAGCGCCAATATTATTAATAAATGTGCGTTCGCCGTGGTGATTATCATAAGTTGGATCTGAAAGCACGTCCGTAAAAGGGGTCCTTTTTTTCGAAATCCGGTGGTAATGATCAATGTTAAGGGGTGTTTTACTCACCAGGTGTTCAATAAAATCGGCGGTCTCATCATTTCCTTTGCCTCCATAAAACCGGACTTCAAAATCTTCACGGGAAAGTAGTTGTGACACATTAATTAATGAAACCAAACCCGGTCCGCCAATATTTACAGCCTCCGGGATTTTCCCCCCGGTTAGTTCTATGCTGATTTCCGAATATGGGACTCCTGAGAATCTCTCAAGCTCCTCAGTAAACACGAGCCTTCCCGGAGCCAGACCACCATCTCCATCCTGACTGGAGAGGTATTTTGAAAATTTTGGAGAATCAAACCGCATTCCGGTATACAAATAATCTGCAAGGGCACAACCTGTACCAGCTATAATGATCTTTTTGTTCATTTGTATATAATTTGTTTTTTAGTGGCCAAATGGAATCGAAGATCAGCGCAGCTAATAGCCACGATGAAATATTCATTTCGGTTGGTGTTATTCCTGTCATGGCTATTTCATCCGCTATAAGTATGCTTTGTAATCGGACGCCAACAGATGGATGGGTTCCTCATCTTCTTCAATGACAGGGAACCTTCCAATCGGTTCATGGAACCTGTTATCGGCTGAATCATCATTTACACAACTTACCTCACCGACCAACACTTTGCCCTTGCCGGGTTCTCCGTAGAATCGGTGATAGATTGCCTGCTCCAAACATATACTTTCACCGGGAGTCAGTACAATTGAATCTCCAGGTTGCAAATTACGGACAATACCGTCTGTTTTTACCGTGAATGGCTGGCTGGAAAAATCCTCCTTTTCGTCTGATTTGAATAATTCAATCACCAGGTTTCCCCCTCCGCGGTTAATGATATCTTCCATCTTTGACCAATGAAAATGCATGGGCGTTTCCTGGTTTTCCTCAACAATCATGATTTTTTCGGCATAGGGTTTTCTGTCAACATTAAATTTCCCGTTGCGGATGGTAAACAGGAAAAGTCCCCTTTTATAGAAATCTCCCGATCCAAAATCCGTAATATCCCATCCCAGCATATTCCCGACAACTTCATGTGCATCTTCCTTATTTTCTTTCCAATCAGTTGGACTCCAGTATGCCCATGGGGGCAGGATAAATTGCTTTTGGGCCATAAATGCTTTGGCATTGACAAGAATCCGATTTATTTCGCTGCGCTTCATTGGTTATTATTTTAAATTCTCTATTTTTTTAATCATTGCATTAATCTCCCCCAACCCGCTCAAAAGTTCGATGGTAAGGTCGAAATTGCGGATTTCACCGGGTTCGAGGTATTCCCGGACAGTTGCATTTCGCGGATCGATACGGCCGCCGACATAACAGTTGCAGGGCTCCATACCCATGACATAATCACCCTCTCCCATCTGCTTCCACTGGGTGAAATTGAAGAGCTGATTTTTGCTGAAATGAATAGCCACTCCGATTTCCAGATTTTTATTAATCAGAGCCACACAGGTATTGCCCTCATTGTCTGCCTTTAAATCATGATAGAAAACCTGTTCGGCATAGTCAGGTGTCGGAGGCTGGCATTCACCGGAAACAGCTGCCCCATCCAGTGCATCCTGGTCCCGGGGATCAAGCTTTGCTGTTGGGGTAACCAGAATTGAATTTTCATCAAGCAGCGGATAACCCAAATTGAAATGGAACAGCAACATCAATGCCTCGCGTTTGAAACCCAGATTCTCCACAGCGTTGTGCAGAGTTAACTTGTTTTCCCCGTATTTTGAGACAATTTTTCTGTTCAGAACCAGGTTTTCGCCAAAGAGCCTGGCATCGCGCATTTTGCCACTGATGGTAAATACGGGAACATCATCAACCCATTCGGTAGAGGCGCACACCTGTTCTCCGGGAGTATTGGCAAGCCTTCCGTGAAGCGGGAAATATTCGCCATTTTCTTCGCACGGGGAACCTACATTTCGCAATCCACATGTGGACAAAAATCCGGCCAGATAGCTTCGCAAGAATCCTATGCCGTTCTCATCGTAATATTCGGGGGCAACCACACCAGCTTTAGCGATATAGCTGCAATTATTTCCCTTAAACGAGAGTCCGGCAATATCGAGACACCGATCCGCAAGGATGGTAAACTCGAGTCCTGACCCGTTTTTTACATCATACGCCCGAACGCCTTTGGCTTTTCCGTCAACGAGGATATATTCCTTAATTCCTAAAAGTTGACTTAAATCGCCAACATAGCTGAGCATCTCCCTTTTTTTCATCTTTTTTGTTGTTATTTATGTTATGGTTTAATACCAAGTGTTACAATTTCATGAGGTTTCAATTTAAGAGTTACCGAATTTCCCTGTAATTCAGGTACTGAACCATTTTCATAAGGATACTCAATGATGCTGAGACGTCTCACCGATTTGGCTGCAACCGGAAGGTTGATAACGGCCGGGGTTTCTTTACCCGCAATCTCCAGTACCCGAACAATGAGTTCACCGCCATCTTCCGACTGCTTTACCCCGGTCATCACCACATTTGCCGGAAGGACAGAGAAGAACGAAGCCTCTTCAGGACGTGTGGCATGCTCTTTCACCAGGGCCAGTGAAGGTGGTTCAGCCGCATAAGCAGGAACATTAAAATCGTCTCCCTCGGCCCAAACATCACTTTTCCAATCCCCTGCATGAGGATAGATGGCATAACTGATGTTGAATTTACCTAAATTCGGATAGATATCGGGATCACCGGCAGATCTCATGAGTGTAATCCGAAGCTCACCCTTTTCGAAAGAATGGCCGTATTTCGTTTTATTCAGTAAGGCAATACCTGTTTTTCCGTCTGTAACATCAACCCATTTCTGGGCGGGGACCTCCTGGCCATCATTCGATTCGGAATAGATACCATAATCATTGCGATGTTTGAGCGATTCCGGGACTGGTTTCCCACCTATCATCCCATCTGCAGGTCTTTCCACGATATCAAAAGGAACCTGGCAATAGAACCTTGAATTCTGAATTGCGAGCGGGAAAACGGCACGTAACATTGGAGAATCGGTTGAATCACTGCCGGTTTCAAGCCAGTGAACCTCCATGTCATACGTAATCCGTGGGTATGCCCGATAAATATAAGTGCGTTCAATGAACCGTGATTTTCCCCAGCTCTTTACTGTTTCGATGCAAGCCCTGACCGGTCCGTCTTCAACAACCTTCACACTTTTAACATCCGTAACATCCTCTATTTTAACATTTTTGTTCAGCACCCAGGATTTCATCCCGCCTTTCCGGTCTTCGAGAAACATACGAAGCGTATTTAATTGCCCCCCTTTTTTGACACATTCTGTTCCGTTTCGTTTGTCAATCAGACTGATGATTCCACCAGTTTTCAGATCTACCTTAATCGTGAAAAAGTCGGTGTCGAACGTTTTATCCTTAAATGAAATGGGTTCATTATATTCTCCGGGTTTGGTCACATCCACATAAAAGGTCTTGTAACCTCCGGCAGGCAGATCACCGACAATAAACTGCACTTTGGATGTAAATCCCGGAGGAGTCACCTTTGCCCACACAATCTGTGCAGGATAACTTTTGCCGGACCCATCGCGAACCAGGACGGTTGCAACTTTTCCCTGGCCTATATCGACAGGGTTGATATTTTTTGAACCATAAAAGTCACCCCAACTGTTGACCTTCACGGTGACAGGTTCCGTGTGGGAATAAATGGTAGCCTCAACAATGGTCTTTCGGGTAGTTGGATGAAGGTTACAGGCGACAACGGGTTGTCCCATGCCGGTCTGAAATTTCACCTCATCGGCCATTTTGCGAAAAGCATTGTCGCGCAGATCTGTCGATTTACGGAGCACATCGGTATAGCGGGCAGCGGTTTCCTTATTGGATTCGTTAATTGCGGAACCCGGCAGGATGTCGTGAAACTGGTTGAATGCCACTGTAGTCCAGAGATCGCGCAATTCAGCAGCCGGGTACTGATCTCCGTTTAACCAGCGCAGGGTATTAAAATATTCGCTGCTGTAGAGCATATTTTCTGAATTCCGGTTCCCCTCCTTATTGTCTGAAACGTTGGTATAGCAGCCTTCAAAAATGAATTGCATTTCGCCATAATGGGTAGGTCTTCCATCCATTTCTTGCGAAATCCGGTCAAAGAAGTTCCCTGCTGTGGAGAATTTAACTGCCGGATAGCCCGGAGTCTTGTCCAATTGGTGTACCATATCGATCATAGCGCGTGTCGGACCGCCCCCATGATCTCCGATACCCGTAATCTGCAGGAGTCTGTGTTTGTCTGGAGTGATCTTTTTGAACTCATCCTTCAGATTCGGAGTGATATTCCCGTTATAACCATCATTGGCATAACACAATACTTTGGAAGAATCACTACCTACCCACCAGAATGACCCTTTGAACGGTTTCGTCCGGTGAAAATAGAAATAGTTACAGCCGGCCTGTTTCAGGATCTGGGGCATTTGGGAAATATGTCCGAAATTATCGGGCAACCACCCCACATGGGCCATTTTCCCGAACCGGCTTTGAAAATAATGCTGGGCCAGCAGAAAGGAGCGGCCAATTGCTTCACCGGATGAGAGGTTTACATCCCCTTCAGTCCACATACCACCACCCAACTCAAGTCTACCGGTTTTCACATATTTCTTAACCAGGTCAAACAATGGGTGATCGACTTTTTCAACAAAGGAATAGACTGAGGCCTGACTTTGAATCATCGTAAAATCGGGGAATTCCTCCATAAAGGCGACAGTTTGACGCAAATTGTCATTTGCCATCTTCATCGTTTCAGACCAGGTCCAAAGCCAGTTCATATCCATGTGGGCATGACCCAGTACATGAATGGTGTCTTTCATTGTTGCTCCCTTATCTTCAGGAACTGAAGTCCTGCCCTCAGCGACTGACAACCCGGAAATTGCAATAAACGTTAGCAGTATTACAGCTAAATTCATCCCTAATAAGCTCTTCATCTTCAATTTGATTTTGATCGTTTAATCTGATTAAGTGTTAAACTCGTTGACCGCGTCAAACATAGCCACAATGTTTTCAGGCGGCACATCGGGCATGATGTTATGAACGGTATTAAATACATACCCGCCATCGACACTGAATATTTCCAGGTTGTGTTTGACATGATCTTTCACTTGCTGGGGTGTCGCTCTATTCAGGATACTTTTTGTATCGCATCCACCGCCCCAGAAGACAATATCCTTTCCGAATTCTCTTTTCAACCGCTCCGGTTCCATGTTTGCAGCGTTGATCTGGACCGGATTTAAAATCTCAAAACCGGCTTCGATTAATTCGGGAATCAGTTCATAAACTCCGCCGCAGCAATGTAACATGGTATGGGCTGATGAATTGGCTTTCACATAATCGCAAAGTTGCCTGTGACGGGGCTTAAAGAATTCCTGGTACATTTCAACCGACATAAACGGACCATTGGTTGTTCCAAGATCATCTCCAAATTTAATAATATCCACTACATCACCAACGGCTTCAATGGTCTTTTCAAGACTCTTCATATGGCTTTCCATCAAGGCATCCAGAAAAGCATGGACGCTAGGCGGATCAGCCAGTAAATCCATCAGGAAATTATCCATTCTTCGGACCATGGTACCCCATTCAAATAAGTTACACCCGATTCCCAACAGAAGTGCCTTATCTGTTTTCTGTTTAAGATCGATTGTTTTTTCACGAAGCATTTTCCAGAAATCCTTTTCATCGGCCCAATCCCAGGGGGTAAAACCTACCCCGCCCCAGATGACCCGCTTCATATCGTTTGCCAGATTTTTGTAATTATCCGGATATCCATCCAGATACGGAAAGATCGTTTGATCAAAAAATGTAGCACCGACAGGCATCCGACCAATGATTTCACCGCTGGGCCCATAAATAATACTGGAATCATCGGGAAGTCGTTGTGTATTTAGCCAGTTTGGATAGAGTGCTTTGTGTCCTTTGATGATCTCAATCTCCTTCCAGTAATTTTCATCCGTGTTGAAGTGCCGGCCAATATCGATTACATCCACATTAAAATGGTCAAGCAACTCCATTTCAGGTTGGGCAACCTCCTGAATGACATCATAGGCATGTGTCTTAAGATGAGTCTTGCCAAGGTATCTGATCAGGTTTTGATAGGCAACGACCGAAATTCCGGAGCTTGGGGTTGCACCAAGGTCGATGGGGACCCTGTCGGGGGTCTTGTGATTAATGGAGGCGCGAATACGTTCACGTGAATTCATGATCTTTTTTGTTTATTATATGATAGCAAGAAAATCTTTTTTGATAGGCTGTTAGACTGTAGACTGTTAGGCTATAAGGCTAATCACCTAAAATCTTTTTCCCTAAAAGCCTAATAATCTAAAATCCTAATAGTCTAATAGCCTAATAGTCTAATAGTCTATCCACCTACTTCACCCCCCATTCCTTATTCGGTTTATCGCTCATGACCAGATGAAGCCGGCCACCCTCCATGATATTCTGATGCGTGATAAACGGAGTATCCAACACCCTGCCGTTCAATTTGGCAGACTTGATGTACTTGAATTTTTTCGAGCAGGATTCGGCCAGCACCTGGAATGTTTTACCATTTGGAAGCTGGATTGTTATGCTGTTGAAAAACGGGCTTCCGATAGCATAAATGCCGCTTCCTGGTGTAACCGGAAAGAATCCCATGGCGGAGAAAACATACCATGAACAAAGTCCACCGCCATCTTCATCACCCGGAATGCCTATGGGACGGTCGTCAAACCACATATCCATGATTTCGCGTATCCGTCGCTGTGTTTTCCAGGGTTGTCCCGCATAATTATAAAGATATGGAATATACAGCGAAGGTTCATTTCCAGCCACAAACATTCCGTTTAAGCCGGTTGAATCGGGGAATTTACCCATAAACTGCCATTTTGAAATCCGTGTGGGCTCGTTGAATAAAGCATCCAGCCTGTTTACGAAAGCCACCTTTCCACCCAAAAGTCCGATCAAATCAGGGATATCCTGGGTAACACTAAAATTCCAGGTCCAGGCATTGTTTTCGGTGTAAAAACTGCGGCTGCCAACTCCTCCGGATAACTGTGGATCAAAAGGCTCAATCCATTGTCCGTTGGCCATTTTGGGGGCCATAAATCCGTTGGCCGGATTAAAAACATTGCGATAATTCTTCGACCGGTTCAGGAAGTAGTTGTAATCATCGGTTTTCCCCAGGGCATTGGCCAACTGAGCCAAACACCAGTCGTCATAACTATGTTCAAGTGTAAGTGAAACAGCCTGTCGTTTTTCAAAACCATCCACCAGGGAAACTGTTTCTGCACTATCTTCGGGTAATGCCGGATACCAACCGTTCTTTAGGTAAAAACTATCCAGCGAACACATTGGTCCGTTTCGCCAAGGCAGCATCGTGGCCAGGGTGGCATTTTTTCTTAAACCTTCATATGCCTTTGCCACATCAAAATTTCGAATACCCTTTTGATAACTATCCCAAACCAGCGCTGCAGAATGAAATCCGACCATAGCCGGGAAATCGCCATAAAACTGCGGAAAACCGGGCATCCAACCACTTTGTTCATACATTCGGACATACGATTCAACCATATCTGCCTGCTGATCGGGATTGAGGATAGACATCAGCGGATGAAGTGCACGGTAGGTGTCCCAAAGCCAGTCGTCAACAAAGAAAGGGTGCCCTCCGTCTTCATGAACCTTTCCGTCATAACCGCTGAAATAACGGCCATCTTCCGAAATGTTCACCATTCGTTCATTACAGCGGTATAGCGAAGTGTAGAAAATCCGTTTCTGCCGATCAGTTCCCCCTTCCACCTGGATCTTCCCAAGTTCTTTCGCCCAAACCTGATGACTCTCTCCCATGATGGATTCAAACTTTTTACCAAGCGTCTCCTTATGAAGATTGGCAGCCGCCTGGTCAATACCAATCAGGGAAATGCCCACCCGAACTTCAAGGGGCTGATCCAGTGGTTTATATTCCAGGTAAACACCCACGCTGTTTCCGGTAACTTCAGTTTGATCACCGATTTTTCCCGATTCGAAAGAGCCCGATTTTTGAAAGGGATGATTCAATTCGGCATAGAAGTATTGTTTAGTATGTTGGAATTCTTCCCAACCCTGAACCGAATTATTGCCAATCACTTTAAATGATGCCTTCCCTTCTGAACGGAAAAGAATATTGCCTGAATCTTTCCCTTTATAATTAAAACGATAAATTACCGCCCGCTCAGTGGTTGTCCAGTCTGCCTCAATTTTTGAATCCTCAAGCCATACTTTGTGATAATACGGGTGAACCTCTTCCTGGTCATGGTCATAAAGTGCTGCATTTTCATTCCGGCTAATATTCAGCTTTCCGGCAGTAGGCATAATTTCCGTCACATGTCCCATCCGGTAGGCGGGCATATTCAGCGCAAAGCCATAAATCTTGTCACTCAGGAAACGGTCATTCAGTCCCGGTTTTGTGACTGGAAATACCCTGACCATACTATGCGGTCGATGGACCGTGGGATTTTTGGTGGTCAGTAAAGTGGCAACACCTCCAATATTCGGATCGACATAAACGGTTACATCTTTATGGATGCACCCACTGAATAGAATCAGCAGAAACCAGAAAATAGTATGTATTTGTCTCATTTATTAGCTGTTATATTGATCACATATTAAAAATGTATCTCCTTTATTAGAGATTTGCAGTTGACTAAAAAGGGGACTAAGTCACAATGGTTTTACCAAGGTTAAATGCTAATCTTTAATACTTTGTATTGCTTTGATTCATCCTGGAATATTTTTTCTGATAAAAATCCTAAAATTGAACTTCTACAAACTTCACCTCAAAAGGATTTAATTTTATCGATTGAATCGGATCTCCTAATTCCTTTCCGCTCACATTCACCTCAACCATCCGTTTAATTGGTCTGCCTGTAATCCCCGATTCGAGTGTCATTTCCGCGGGTCTACCCTCCAATTCCCGAAAATGCAAAAGGAGAGATCCCGGATTCTTGAATGAAGGTCTGCTGTTAACCAACATTCCATTCGATGGGCCAGAGATTTTAACAGTTCCCATTGATGGCATTTTCAATTCATTTACTCCTGCAGGAAAGGTTCTGGTAGGAATAGGATTCCTTTCATTCCAGGCATATTTAGTGGCAAAGGTATTTGTTGTATCGGCTGAAGAGGTAATCTGGTAACTCCAGCTGAACCCTCCTTCCTGAAAGGCCCGGAAATTGGTAAACCAGTAATTATTCATCACATACGAATAGAGCCAGGTCTTTCCCGGTTTGGGATACCTTTCATATTTATTCATATTAAAATCACTGAATTGCCAAAGCGGCACTTCATTACTGACCACGATTATTTGTCCCTTCTTCCCGCGAATTGACACAAAATTCTGGGCGACATTCCAGTCGGAAGCCGATCCCGGCAATTGTTGTCCCTGGGTCAAAATACCTCCAATTGTTTCAAAAACTATTTTGGATTCTGGCAATGAGAAAGGGAACGCTACATACAGCGCTTCAGGATCTGTAACGATCAGCTTATGTCCGGTATATTTAAACTCTATTTTTTTTACATTTTTATAAAGACGTATCTCCAGATCTATCCCTTTTGGAGAGCCATCCCCCCCTTTTTCAAAGCCCTGAAGGTCTGAGGAGATTTTGATGCTTTCCCATACCTGCCCATTCATGTTATTTCCAATTTTCACATTTGAGACGGAGGTGCGGATAAAAGGGGCAGTATCCCGTTCTTTTGAGGTTTCTTTAACCGGCTGACCAATTTGATATGGATTCTGACTGTCAGCAAGCTCCTGGTTCAGCTCTTTGTCGTAAAGGCTGCTGACTGTCCCGGTGGATTTATTGATAACCACCTTATAAAAATTATTTTCAAGTACCTCAGAATTGGTAACAGGTTCCGCTTTCATTTCCACTTCACCGGGAACAATTTTCAGGGCCTTATAACCCATTGCCGGAATATCCTTAACCTCAAGTACCCAATAAGCACCTTCGGCCCGTCTGTAAACCATTTGGGCGGGTACCTCCTGTCCCGTTGAGAGATCAATGATTTTTGATTTTTTGGCAACCGGTAGTATTTCACTGTCTACAAATAAATTAACATCGCCAGAGCGGTTCCATCCCATTGAATTAATGACATAGATTACCGGAAAATCTCCCTTTTTGAGAAACTGTTGGAATCGGGCCAATGCCTCTTCATGCAGTAAAGTGACTTTTTTCAGTGCTTCCCATGCGTAAGCACCCTTTTGCAGCCATTGCCTGGTCGAATTTTCAGAGAAAGGATGACTTATACTCTCGTCAGCGCCACAGGTATGCTCATCGAAGAATATTGCATTTTCGCTGATATGATCAATATTGGATTCCAGAGCCGGGGATTGTTCTCCGCCCATAACGGCCACCATCGCAAACAAACCTTCATCAACCTGCAACATGTTCTGAGTTTTTCTCACTTCCGCAGTCTCACGCGAAGTTGAGCCGTATCCATCGGTCCACCAGTCGAGCCAGGCATTCCTGTAAACGGGAAGTGAGGCGGCATAATTATTCTCCACATAATGAAAAAACTCATTCACAACTGACAAACGCAATTTGGGCGATTCATGAGTAGAGTTCCAGTTTTTGACCAGTTCACATGCCGCCGTTGATGGTGGCGAATTGTCGGTAAAATATCCCGAAAACTGAATGGAAATCTTGTCAAAAGGATATTGCTTTTCATCCAGTTTTGCAAGGTGGTTGAGCATTTGGGGAACCTTAATGGCTTTCGACTCCATGCCAAAGAAGTTTCCGGTCATATAATGGTCAGCCCTGAAAGCAAGAAGCCGGGCTCCGGATGGAGCTTCCCACCAGAAGCAGGTTGGTATTTCGAAGGGAAGAATAGACCTGGTTTGATTAATCCCCATATCAAGGTACTTCACGCCCGAATTCTTTAAATAATCAGGCATGCACCAGGCAATTCCGTTAACGTCATCCTGCATAACTGTTTGAACAGGTATTCCCAATTTGTTGAACTCCTTTAAAGGCTGAAGGAAGTCGGTCATCACATTTTCATCGGAAATCTCAGCCATATTGCAATACATGCCGGTAACTTCAATGCGGCCTTCGGCAATCCGCTTCTTCAAACGCCCGATTTGCGAAGAAGGGCGAGACCGGAGATACTCCCGGGTGACCCATGCCGATTCACAGGTCCACCGAAATCTGGCATCATCAGGAAGGGCGTCGGTCTGGTCGCAATAATCAAGCGCATAGTCAATATAACGCATATGTTCAGCAAGTATCTCAGATTGCGGACGGGTATAGCCGATGTCGGTATGGGCATGCTGAACCAGATCAATCTCCCATTTTTTCACCGGTGTTAGCGTTAACGGAAATTTACCGGAAAAAGATTTATCCCCTTTTACTGAGATATTAACCTTCCTGGGGGAAGAAATAGCAGAAACAGTCAGCAGAATCAGGTTATCCCCTTTTTTTACGGAGTCCTTCTGAATCTTTTCACCCGGAATAGAAAATACCAATTCCGCCGGTTGATCAGCTTTGATCTCTGCAACGATTTGCTGAACCCTTTTCCCTTGCTCCTTAAACAAGACAGGTGCATTCTGGAAGATTACTGAGGTGGATTTTGAAGTTTGGGCATTTACTGAGAGCATCGCTGCCAGCAGTGAAGCTGAAAGAATAAGAGATATCTTTCTCATGAAGGTGTTAAATATTAGTTTGAAAGCGTTGCAAGGTTATCATCAAAGTCAAATTCATAAAACCTAAATTTGAGGTTTTAATATTAGGTTTTTTTCTCTAAACTAAAATGGATTTTGAAAAATATTTAAGCATAATTATGTGTTGGGAACTGAACAACGGTTTTTGGTTGGATTCTGATCCGCCAATTTTAAATCCAATCCTTTTTCGGGCATTCAGATCTTCTTTTCCGGTCATCAGTTCATCAAGATAGCTGAACACCAGATCAATGTTTTTATCCTGGTTTTGATGCTTTTTTTGATCTCGTCAATTTCAATCCTCAATTCCAGAGTATCAACCAGCATTAATCTTAATTTAGTGAAGATCCTCATTATTTGAATATTGACAGCTGTTGCACGATCACTATTTAATATTCCGGACAACATCGCAACTCCTTGTTCTGTAAAGGCATATGGAAAGCTTCGTGTCCCTCCCCAGTTTGATCTTCCAAATTGGAATAGCAGGTTTTCGAATTCTTCCCCAATAAGTTGAAACATAAAATCATCAGGAAATCGTTTGATGTTTCGCTTAACTGTCTTTTTTAAATTTCCGGTAGTTACGCCATATAATTCAGCAAGATCTTTATCCAGCATAACCTTTTGACCCCTGATTAAGAATATCCTGTTACAGATGATTTCATCGGGAATATTGATGTTGCTTTTATTTTGAGTCATTAGATTTACTATCAGGTGCTTTTGGATGATTTCAACGTGATCCTATTTTTGATCCTAATTTACAAAATTTCAAGGTATTTAATTGTGAATTTTGGTACAATTTTGCTAAGATGTGCAGACAAATTTAAACACATCAAGGCTCTTCGATCAATGATCTGATTCCATCGGCCCAAATCTGGTATCCCTTTTCGGTAGGATGGCAGAAATCGCCGGCTATCTCTCTGGAAAGAGTCCCGTCCGGTGAAAGCATTTTGGAACTGACATCCACAAAGGTGATTCTCTCCTTTTTAGCAAACTGTTCCAGTTGGTGATTGATCTCATTGATCAGAATGCGACGCGGATTGTCGGGCATTTGTTCTCGAGGCAAGACTGCCATCAGGATGATTTTTGTCCCCGGCACCTTTGATCGAACCCTCAGACAAATTGCACGAATTCCTTCAACAATCTCATTGGCACTGTTCATTCTTGCATTTGTTGTCTGGCTGGTATTGTTGGTCCCAATATTGACAATTACCGAGCGTGGATGAAGCCCTTCCAATTCCCCATGGTCAAGACGCCAAAGAACATTTTGTGTACGGTCCCATCCAAACCCCAGGTTCAATACCCGATACGGTCCGAAAACCGAGGCCCAGGCTTTGGGACCATTTGGATTTCGGGGTTTCCCATCCTTAGTTTTCAAAGCCGGCAAGCCCCCCCAGAAATGGGTAATGGAATTTCCAATCAGCACAATTTCCGGATTGATCGAGTCCTTGATGTGCAATACCTCACGGTGACGATCCCACCAGTCATAATTATCTTCCTCAAGTTTAGGTCGTGGTACGATAGCCGAATTTACCGGAATGTCGTTATCGAGGGATTTACCGCCCATCAACTCAGAAAGCAAGGGTTCCATGGCCTGAGCCCACCGTTTGGCACCTTCCGGACTTGGATGCAACCAGTCGGGCATCATTTCGTGACTGATTGATCCGTCCATATTCAAAAACACATGATTCACATCACAATAGAATACCCGTTTCCCGTCAGCAAACCTGGAGACAAGGTCTGAAGCCCTTTCGAGTATCACCCGGTGAGAAGTTGGATTCGGTCCGCCATAGCAACCCGGAAAACACCGCATAACAATTACCTTTGAATCTGGACACTTTTGGAGCACAAGTTTAACGATGGCTTCCATCCCTCCGGCAAGCTGAGCTGCAGTATGTCGTGTCGGATAATTTTTCTCATCAATATTGTTTGTACCAATCTCCAGTATAATTACTTTTGGTGACTGGCCATTTAGTTCACCGTTTTGAATATTCCAAAGCAAATTTTCAGTACGATATCCTGAATAGCCAAGGTTCAAAGCCTTCCTGGGAGAAAAAAACTGCTTCCAGACAGGCTGATATTCGGGTTTTTCAAAATTGTTGGTAATCGAGTTCCCTAACATTATCAGATCATACTTCTCTTTGGCAATAAGTGCCAGTTTTTCCGCGTGGCGATCAGGACTGTATCCTTCAACCGGGACTGCTGCAGGATTTACTTCAGTTCCGGCTCCCTCAACCTTCATTTCAAGAAATGTCTTTAAAAGCTGGGCAAGTTTAGGGTTACTTTCAGCCAAATCTGATTTTGAGGACATTAAATTCAGACTATCACCTGTCAAAGTAAAAGAGGCCTGACCACCATAACCAATCCAGGTTTTTGCATATTCCCGGGCAAAATTTACATCCTGCTTTGGACCATCTGCAGAAAATGCACAAAGCAATCTTGCCTTCGGTCGCAGAGGAGGAACAATGGCCGGAAAAACTGTTCCCGGAATGGTTTCATCAAAATTTAACGCATCAATCAGGATCAGATTATCCGGTTGCTCCGTTTCATCCAGTTTCTGAACTATCCGGGCAGCAACGGGACCCCCGGCTAAAATACCTGCAATCCCTAACCGATCATTGTGCAATCCAAAATTACCGGGGCGGATCCGTAGAAGCCGGAATGCTTTCATTCCATCGTTCAGAAGCTGGTTAGTTGAAATTGTTGAATCTATTCCGGAGGTATATTCCAGTTTTGCCACATCAATGCCCTGATTATTCAAAAACCGGACCACATTAATGTCCAGGTTTCCCCTGTTGAATGGTTTGCTGGTATTTCCGGACAACAAAAAAACTGTACCTTCGGGAGATTTTGACCCGGAACGTATCAGATGTAATCTGGCAGATTGTATTGCATGATCCGTTCCAAAATGATTAACCTTGGATATAGCCTGACCGGTTAGGGAAATGTATTCGTGGCTAACCTGCTTCTTCGGTTCATCTGCTAGAGAATGACCAGTAGTGTTGCCTTGCATTAAAAACATGAATCCCATGCCCAGCAATAGTTGAATGAATGATTTCATCGACATGAATTTTAAATGACGGAAATTGATTTTATCTGCAATCTATAAAAATCAGGGAAATTAAAGGGAAAACTTAACGAAAAATTTGATTGATAATAATATTTGAAGCTGAACCTGCCCAAAAGGGGTTAAGCTTTATAAAAAACCCTATTATTGCATTGAATTTATGAATGATACTTTTAAATATTTAGTCCATAATTCAGAGGATGATGCGTGGGGGTTGTACCTGAATGTTGCAGGGATCGCAAGTGTGCCTTTAGGAGCTGATTATCCGCCTAAGGGTCACCCCCGTGGTTATAACTTCAGTTGGGAAAACGGGAGGATATTACAGGAATATCAGTTGAATTACATTACCGAGGGGGAAGGTGTACTGGAAACATCTGATGGTGAATATGAGATAAAAGAGGGGTCGGTGATTCTTATCCGGCCGAATCAATGGCATCGGTACAAGCCATTAAAAAACAGAGGCTGGAAGGAACACTACCTCGGTTTTAATGGAAATTTTGCTCAGAATATATTTGAAGTGTACGGGCTATCATCAGATGTGCCCATTATTCATATTGGATTCGAGGACCCAGTTTTGCATCTTTTCCAGGATATTTTCAATGTTATCAGCCTGGAAAAACCAGGCTATCAGCAAATATGTTCCGGATTAGTGATCCAGATTCTTGGAATTATCGTTGGAATTCAAAAAAATATCAATTCCAGCAACAGCAGAGTAGAAACTGTGATTCAAAAGGCATGTCTATTAATTCGTGAAAATCTGGATAAAAATCTGAATATTGAACAGATAGCCGAAGGGTTAAATGTGAGTTACTCACTTTTCAGGTCATCATTTAAAAAATATACCGGGTTATCACCAAATCAATATCATTTGTCATTGCGCATTCAACATGCCATTTATCTTTTGAATAATACAGATTTAAGCATAAAGGAAATATCGTTTAATCTGGGCTTCTGTTCCATATTTTACTTCAGCAAAGTTTTCAAGGAAAAAACCAGGCAAAATCCCTCCTGCTACCGGCAAAAGAGAAAAGAGTAGTATTAGCTATTGACCCATTATTACCGAGATCAAAAAAGTCTTTTGTAAAGATTTATTATTGTAGTACTTTTGGCAGCTCAATTGCAAGGCAAATATTACAATTAGCCAACATAAAAAGTTATTATCTAACTCAGTATGTTTACAATAATATCCCGCATTATTCTCCGGAACAGAACCATAATCATTGTTCTACTTTCAGTTATTACCGCCTTTATGGCCTATGAGGCTCAAAGCGTTAAATTGTCTTATGAAAATACTGCACTTCTTGGCGTGAAAGATAGTGCCATGGTGGAATATAAAAAATTCAAAGACCAATATGGTGAGGACGGAACCGTATTGATGCTCGGAATAAAAAATCCTAACATCTTTAAGCTTGATCAATTTAATGCATGGTACGATTTGGGAAGTGACATTCGGAAAATTGAGGGTGTTGAAGATGTAATCAGTATGACCAGAGGGCTCAACCTGGTGAAAAATGAGACTTCCCATCAATTTGACTATTTCCCGCTGGTTAAACAACGTCCAACTTCTCAAAATGAAGTAGATAGTTTGAGAAATACATTGCTCGGACTCAAGTTTTACGAGGGGATGCTCTACAACCGGAAGACCAATGCCGCTTTAATGGCGATAACCCTTAATAAGAATATATTAGTAGACCAACGAAGAATTGCATTGGTTGGCAAGATTGTTAAGGCTGCTTCTTCCTATGAGCAAAAGAATAAGATAGAAGTTCATTACTCGGGTATGCCTTATATCCGGACCATCATGATGAAGCAGGTGAAGCATGAACTTTTTATTTTTATTTTAATGAGTATTGGGATATCCGCCCTCATCATGTACTTGTTCTTCAGATCGGTAAAGGTAGTCTTGAGTTCTTTGCTGATTGTTGCAATTAGTATCATTTGGGTTTTAGGGACAACTGTGCTTTTCAATTTCAAAATCACCATACTCACCGGGGTCATCCCATCATTGATTATCATCATTGCCATTGAAAACTGCATTTATGTCCTTAATAAATACCATTGGGAATATCGCAGTCACGGGAATAAAATCAGGGCGCTGATCCGTGTAGTGCAGCGAATCGGTTTTGCATCACTGATGACCAATGCTGCCACTGCTCTAGGGTTTGCTGCATTCATCCTGATTCCCAACCAGATGCTCCGTGAATTCGGGATAATTACTGCCCTTAACATCATGCTGGAGTACCTGATTTGCATTACCCTTTTACCCATAATTTTCAGCTTTTTAGATCCCCCATCGCCTAAGCATGTGAAGCATCTGGACAGTAATTTTTTCGGGGCAATTATCAATAAAATCGTCTTCCTGATCAGCAATAAACGAAACCTTATTTATGGAATAGCCATCGGCCTTTTATTGATTGGATGTTGGGGAATCAGCATGATGAAAACATCCGGGAAAATAGTCGACGATTTCGAGTCGGATGATCCAATATTCCTGGACCTGAAATTTTTTGAACATAACTTTGGAGGGGTCATGCCGTTTGAAATATCGATTGACACCAAAAAGAAAAATGGTGTTTTTGTTGGCTCAACCTTGGATAAGATCAATGAACTTCAGAAAATGATCAACAGCCACTCCGAGTTTTCTAAACCGTTATCCATTGCAGAATTGTTTAAGTTTTCGAAACAAGCCTATTTTGGAGGTGATTCTTCAATGTATTCCATGCCAAGTAATGTCGAGAAAGGTTTTATTCTTGGATATCTTCCTAAAAATCAAAACGGTAAGAAAAACAACCTGTTGTATGCCTATCTCGACAGCACCAAGCGGTTAACACGCGTAAGTTACCAGATGGCCGACATTGGTACCCGCCATATGGATTCCTTAATGGCCAAAATCCATCCTCAAATTGACAGTATTTTCAACCCTTCAAAATATAAGGTCACAGTTACGGGGAATAGCGTGGTTTATGCCAGGGGAACCAACTTCTTAATAACCAATCTGTTTGAAAGTGTTTTGATTGCGATTTTGATGATCTCGCTACTCATGGCTTTGCTTTTCTCCTCATTCAGAATGATTTTGGTATCAATGATTCCCAATATCATTCCATTATTGATCACTGCAGCAATCATGGGTTTTGCCGGAATACCCATTAAACCATCCACTATTATTGTCTTTAGCATAGCCCTCGGTATTTCGGTTGATAATGCCATTCAGTACCTTTCGAGATACAGGCATGAACTAAAGGTAACCAATGGAGCGATCAAACATTCTGCCATCAGCGCGCTTCATGAAGCGGGCTTTAGTATGATTTATACGAGTATTGTGCTGGTTCTTGGTTTCAGTGTCTTTATTGTGTCTAGCTTTGGTGGAACACAGGCCTTGGGAGTTCTTATCTCGACTACCTTACTTATAGCGATGTTCTTCAACATTATGGTCCTGCCTTCCTTACTCTTAACACTTGATAAACGATTGACCAGCAAGGCCTTCACCGAGCCAATTGTAGAAATATATAACGATGAAGATTTGGAAGATGAGCACAATGCTGCCGGCATAGTTAATCATAAGACCCCGTATCAGGACCAGCAGAAAAAATGATATTGATGCATAAAAAGGTTATCGAAACAAATTTCGATAACCTTTTTTTGCAAACCTTAAATCATAAGGCTTTCAGAAGATTTCACCGACTATTTTTGGCCTATATGCCGGCTTCTCTGGAATGTATAAATCATTCTAATCACTTGGTAGTACATGAGACTTTAGCAGGATTAGACTTTTTCAGAGCTTCCATCCCGGCAATTACTTTAAGCAACTGCTCGCCCGCACCGATCTTATATCCAGAAGAGAATAGGTAAATATTTCCCGATTCATCACAAAGGAGTACCAGTGGTAACTTATCTTTAAGCCCTTCACCGTAAATCGCCGAAATTGCCTTGAAAATATCCCCGGCCTTATCGCTGCCGCACACCATTTTAGCAGGGAGGTTATAGGTTTTAAGAACCCCTGCCTGGGAAATTTCCTCCGAAGGAATGGCAAAAATAAATTGGCCACCCCATCTATTGAAATGATCGACATAAGGACCCAGGTCATTCAGAATATGTTTGGAAGGCTCTTTATCCGGATCAAGGAGCACAATTACAGAATGTTTTCCACCTGTAAGTGAACCAATACTCTCCGCCTTCCTGTCTTCGATTTTTTCAATGCTCAGCTGATCAAGATTCAGCTTTCCCGAGGTTTTGAGTTCTCCGGGTTGTTTACGAATCTCAATCGGCACTGTGGTCAGTTTTCCATTTTCAATGGTAAAGAAAGTCAGGCTACTCAATACAGAGCCATCCTGAAGACGACTCCCGGTGACCAGTGCATAATGACCTGCCTCCATGGTAATTGGATCCTTCGATTCGGTCAATACTTTACCTTCAGGAAATTCAAGGGTCCGGTAGAAACCATCGCGCAGGATTGCAATGGTAAAGTGCAAAGTATACTGAGGCGGAACCGGATTGTTCTTGTCAATAAGCCGGAGACTCCCTTTTTCGGGTTGAACCACCGCTTCAGGTTCGAAACCAGCCCGGAGCCACTGGCCGTTTTTGAAATATTCGGGCATCTGGGTTTCCGGATTGATACGTGCAGGGATTCCAAAAGAACGGCATGCAGCAACAAAGAATATATCTCTGGAGGTCGGATCGGCAACTTTCAGATTGTAGACACCGGCCGGAGAAATCGGATTCCGTGAAAGTTTGTTGGCATCACCATTTATCCGGATATTTTCACGAATCCAGGTAGTCAGAACCGAGATATTTTCACGAACGGATGATGTCATCTCTTTACTCAATGAATTAATCAGGAAGCTTCTCCAGGAAGTTAATTTTTCGAGGCCAATTCGCGGAGAAAGGATATATCTGGTAAACAGTTCCTTCGAAGTTCCTGCCTGCTGACCACCCGATTTTGCAACCTGGACCAGGTGATCGGTCAGGATTGATTCAGGCGTATCGCTGAAATCCTTGTCAGATATCTGAATCAGCAAATCCAGTAAGGTACTCCTGTAAGACGAACCATTTTTTTCCAGGTAAGAGGCAATCTGATCCCAGTTTCCATAGCTTAGCTTGAAAAACCTTGAAAGGGTATCAAAAGGGAGATTAGTTTTTTTTGCAAATCCGGCAATCCAGGCTGAATCCTTAAAGGTTTTCTGGTAGGCTCCCCGGACCGAATCTTCGTTGGCCAGACGCCGGGTATTTTGTTTGACTGCCTGGTCGGAAACATTTGTCAGTACCTTTGCTGCATGAGGTGGAACAAAGTCAAAAATTTCGCTCTTATCTGCCGGAATAATCTGGCTGAGTACCAATTGCAAGGTATCTATTTCAGGGACCGAAAATTTCTGGTAGGCAAACTTCCCGTTTTTGGATGTCCAGATAATCAGATCTCCCATTCCGGTTGTCAAACTGGTCAGGCCACTCTTGTTCGTAAAACCCGAGGCAATCGGGTAATACTCTGCATAATTATATAGTTGATATTCCACTTTGGCGCTATCAGCTGGTGTTCCGTCACTGTTTTTAACAGCAATAGTTATTTTTTTAACCGTAGCGTAATTTGAAGTAAGGTTTAATTCCGAAAAACGGTCTGTAGCAATCACCACATCTTCTTTTCCAAAGTACCGTCCAAAGGCCCGCGTATGAACCAGCATAGTGCGGCGTGAGGGTTCGCTGAACCATCCCATGTTCAAATCTACGTCAGGCTCACAGGCACCAAGATAGTTCCATTTGCCATCGATCCACACCTCTACCCAGGCATGGTTATCGTCGGAATGAGCCCAACGGGGAGTGTATACCTGACGGGCGGGAATTCCTGCAGTTCGCATGGCAGTCACGGTATATGTCGATTCTTCGCCACAACGCCCGAATGATTTTTTAATGGCACTTAAAGGGGCACTGGTCCGTGAGTCTGTACCACGGTAATTCACCTTCTCGTGACACCAGTGGTTAATTTCAAGGGCCGCTTCCTTCATTCCCAGCCCTTTAATCCGCTCCCTGATCTCCGGATACATCACCTCCCTGAAATTATCCAGGTTTTCGTTGTTCACCCGAAGTGGCAGTACAAAATGGAGAAATTCCTCCTCCGGAATTGACTTGCCCCACGGCATTTCATCCTTTGCCAGCAGACTTTGCTGCACGTTCTTCAGGAAAAATTCGGGTTTATAATCTGCCAGATCGCTCAGTGGCATATAGGCATATAAAAACTCCATGGCCTGTTTTTCGGATTCCGGGAGTGGCTGATTGAATACATCCCACACCGGAAGCAGACTTTTCGAGGTAATTCCTTTTTGAACAGTCAGCATACGCTGAATATCTGCAAGCCGTTCAGGATTTTGAATAAGGGTGGCCTCTGGGACACAGGAAATGAAAAGGGTAATCAACAGGGTAAACGATACTATTTTATTTGCCATGAGAATAATGCTTAATGGTAAATGTTTAATGGTAAATGCTTAATGGTATATAAAGTTCAATTTAAAATTTTAAAGGCTAATAGTCTAAAGTCTAAAAGCCTGATAGCCTTTAATTACTTATAAAGGATGAAAGAAACCGGTTGATAGGCATTTAGTTTTGCCTCAAACGAGTGATCCGTAATCTTCATTGCTTTACCGATCTTTTCGCCTCTCAGATTGCAGGGTTGAACCTGTTTGTAACGGCTCTCCCTGGGAAGTGAAACAATACATCCGGTGTTGACACCACTTTGTTCCCAAAGACGCAGAAGATCACCTTCCCCATCCCTGTTCTTCCCAAATGCGGTTACCAGAATACCTTTTGCTGATAAGGCGATCCCCTGCCCGGTAGGGGGAAGCTTTCCTGCCGCCCCGATTGCTATAGCAGTCATCAGAGGATTCCGGATCTCCTCCGAAGGGGTAATAATGGATGCCTCATTTGAAAACTGGTCAATGCTCCAGATATAAAAGCGGGCATTCCATGATCCTTCAACCCATTCCGTAAAATTGGTACTCCACTGATTATTGAATAAATTAAAGAAAACATTTCCCTTTTTGGGCATAAACGCTGGTGAATAGCACCATAAGCCAGGACGATCGAGACTGATTCCGGGAACATCGGGCGACATAATCCCGAATCCCTGGTTTTTCGAATTGAGCACAGCCATTCCGGAATTCAGGAAACAATAATCGTGATTTGAGCCTTTAATATAGTCGGTTACTGGGTCCACAACGGCACCAAGGCGTCCTAATTTAAACTGCGGTTTATCAATATTAAACGGAAAGCTGATCCAGCCCCCTTCGGGCCACGCGTCAGCCGGTTTGCCATTGATGCTCCAGATTATTTCAACAGCAGGCTTATTGACTGTTAAACTGAAGGTAAGTGAATAATGATGTTTTAACGCTTCCTCACCCTCAAAATGGATGATTGCCGAGACAGAAAGAGTATCTTCAATAAATTCAATTCGTGGATTCGTGCCGGATATCATCCGGTAAGGTTTATTGTCCAGGTTAATTCTTCCAAGTTCCGGGTAAGCCCAGTCGTATCCCCCTTTGATGTAATCTTTGGCGTATTTATCCGTTTTTTCCTTGCTGAATCGTTCATAAACATATTGTCCAAATTTGAAATCAGAATTCGGATTAACCGCTTCGCGTCCGGTTTTTTTATCGATCAAAGAACTCACTGTCCCATTTTTCAGATCAAAAGCCAGCCGGAAGAACCCGTTTTCAAGGATTCCGTTTTTAGCATCACAAACAAGCGATGAGGTATTAACCGGACAGGCATCGTCAACCGGAACAAAGGTCGTGTAACCCATGGCCGGAATATGGTTCGCCTGAAATTGGGTGATGTTATGGTTTCTGAACACATGGATAAGTTCGCCGGTTGAACTGTTCTTCAGCACTTTTTTCAATGGCTCATTGGTCTGGACAGTCACTAAACCGCTTCGTTCCCAGGGCAGCGGATTATATACGACGATACGCTCACCTGCAATATTTGCTGCGACTGCAAGTCCTTTGATTTCCCGGCTGAGCGTGGGATCAATTAACTGGGTTGCCAGGGTGATATGGTTTGATTTCTCCTTCCATGAATATTCAATGGGCTCATAATAACCCTTTGCCCTTAGGTTTTCAAAATCATCCCCGTAGGCCCAGTATCCGGCATGACCGTGACTCATTGCCATGCCAAACGAATGTTCGTCCCAGAGATGAATCTGCTCCATGGCATCATCAATGATTGGTGATATCTGTTTTTCAGTCTGGCTTCCCCACATACCGTTAAGGGTATTTAAGGCTTCAAGGTTTGCAACAGATTTACTCAAAATTCGCCCTGCTTTAACCTCCCTGGGCATCGACATATATCCGTGAATCCAGGTATCAGGCATGTCCCCCCTCACGACCGGCAATTCAGGCTTTTCCTTCATCAGCGTAGTGTAAAAATCGCCCATACTGCCGGTTCTCACACTTGCACCCGGATTTTGTTTTTTGATATCCTGAATTGCATCCTGATATTCCTTGAAGGTTGGAACACCCGTATTGTCATTGGTCATCACGATCGCAAGCCAGGTGCGGAAAGGCCATTCTTTGGGAGGCGCAGGACTTGTTCCATAATAGGGACCGTAATACATGGTCATGACTTTTGATTTATCGGGTCCTTCCCACCAGAAAAGCAACGGAACCTCGGGAGACATCGAAGCGGCATTGCATCCAATATGCAGGAATTTGATTCCGGCATTGGCAAGCATTGTGGGAAGAATCCACGAATGGCTCGGGACATCGGTTTGTTTGGCATCAATGGGCAAGGGTAAACCGGCATCTCTGTTAATTTTTGAGGAGTACGCCAGCGATCTGACCAGGGGTTCCGGATCGAGTGCTTCCGTTTCAAAACTTAAGGGCATTGCCTGGACAATCAGGTTTCCATCGCGTATTGCCTGTTCGATCCGGGGTTTTACCTCAGGCTCGGACTTTGTGATCATTTGTGTCAGGGGCCACCCTGATATTGTCCATTTGAACTGTTCATCCCGGGGGAATTGTTTTGATTTTTCAATCATATCCAATGCCCCGGTAATCGTAGCGTGTGAGTAATTATAAACCACATTATCGGCCCAGTCGGTATATCCGATATCAAAATGGGTTTTAAAGACAACGATAACCTCGTTTACCTTCGGCTGAGCCTTGGTAGGTCTGCTCAAACTTAACGAAAGTGAAGAAATCAAAACAAATGCCAATAGAATTCTCATAGGATCAATTTAGTTTAGTTTCGCGCAAAGACGCCAGAAACGCGAAGGAATAAAACTTATTCCTCGCGTTACTTTGCGAACTTTGCGCGCCATAAAATAAGTAAACTTTTTTTGCCCATAGG
>Ga0118677_10003739_pt1 | contig 28458 bp, 5 predicted proteins | sample AliMusrvi5mmetaG_FD_86154 | JGI IMG/M metagenome (GOLD analysis project Ga0118677, IMG submission 86154) | reverse complement strand
GCCTAACAGACGCCACTGTGCGCGCTGCGCCTGTGGCACGCCCGCATCGGCCAGCGCCTCCGGCTTGAGCGTGACGGTGATGCTTCCGCTGCCGCTGACCGGTGTTTCATAATAGACCTGCTCGACGACGGTGGCCGCGCCGCCGCTGACCACGCCCACAGTTTCCGCCGGTGGCTGCAGATACCCCGGCACCGGACGGAACTCGATCACCCGGTCGGCGGTGGCCAGGCCGCCCACCGGCACGCCGGACGACCGCCATTGTTGTTCCCCCGCGAAGCGCCAACCGCCGATCCCGTACGGTGTTAGATTCACAAACACATATCCCAGCGCGTCCGGCGGGACCGTGGGAAACGATTGGGCAAACTGTGATAGCGCGTTCACCGTCAGCGTTGCCGCCGCGCTGGTCGTTACCCCACCAATGTTGGAAACCACACAGTCATAGTTGCCTTGGTCCGTGACCTGGGCGGAGGGTATGGTATAACTGGCATCGTGCGCTCCGGCGATATCGAGACCATCCTTCCGCCATTGATACCGCAGAGGAGCATATCCCGTGGCCGTAATGTGAAAAGTCACCGGCACCATCGGGATCACCGTCCGTGAGGTGGGCTGTCCGGTAATGACGGGAAGCTCGCCTATGCGAAACACATAGATGGCTCCCGACGCCTCACCCGCCGCAGAATCCTCGCCAGGCGCACCCACGATGACCGTGTCACCCTGGATCGCTACGGCACCACCAAAGAACGAGGTGCTGGCGGCGGTAAGTCCTGCGGATAGCGTTGCCTGCAGGTTCCAGCGCGTGCCGTCTTTCTGAAAGACAGACACGTTCCCCACATCCTGCCCGGTCGCGGTATTCGTCGATGGAGCGCCGACGACTGCCGTGCCCCCGCTTAATGCCACGGAAACACCAAAATAGTCCTCAGCCGAACTGGCGATTGGCGAGAGCTTTGCCTGTTGGGTCCACAAACTGGCGTTACGTACAAACACATAAGCACTCCCGGAATCAACACCCGCAATCGTATCATCCTGCGAAGCGCCGATCAGACTGATATCGGCATCAAGCGCCACGGCACCACCAAAAAAGTCGAAGATTTTGCCATCGGTGGCGGTTAGAGCCGCTTGCTCACTCCATGTTGTGCCATCGTGCAAAAAAACATAGCCAGCTCCCGCACTGGCGGCAAATGCAGTATCGGCATATGGGGCACCCACCAAGACGGTGTCGCCACTGATCGCCACGGAATACCCATAAAAGGCCTCACCTCTGAGTTCATCAGGCAGAAGCGTTTGTTGCAGAGTGAGAGCGGTTCCGTTCCAAACATAAACATAAACACATCCCACCAGCAGTTCCAAATTGGTCTCATCGGGCGTAGGCAATGACATGTTAACATGCGGCGCGCCGATAATCACCGTGCTTCCGTCCACAGCCAGGGCATTCCCGAACTGTTCAGAAGCCGCCCCTCCCGACAGCTTCTGCACCTCCGTCCAATGGGTTCCCGCGCGGGCGAAAACGTACACGCTGCCTACATCCTGCCCGTTCTCCGTATCATCGTCCACCGCACCGACCACTAGCAGGTTGCCACTGAGCGCCACCGCATTGCCAAAGTGATCTCCAACCGCACCGTCGCTAACCATCAGTTTGGCCTGCTGCCGCCAAACGGATTCCTCCCTGACAAACACATATGCCGCCCCGGCATCGCTCCCGGCAGCGGTGTCTTCCAGGGCGGCCCCAGCCACCACGGTATCCCCGGAGAACGTGAGCGAATACCCGAGAATTCCCGTTGTCGCGGTCGCGTTGGAGGTGATCTTTTTCTGTTGCGTCCATGTGGTACCGCTGCGCAGGAACAAATAGGCGCTGCCGGCATTAATACCTGCGGAAGTATCGTCGTATGGTGCGCCAACGACAATGGTTTCGCCTGAGATGGCGACGGCGTAACCGAACAAATCAAAGGCCGACGGATCCTGGGGAAGAAGCGTAGCCTGTGGTGTCCAGGTGCTCCCGCTGCGCACATAAACGAATGCGCTGCCCGCGTTGATTCCTGCCGCAGTATCGGCATAATCCGCGCCAATGACCGCAGTATCTCCATCCAGGGCGACGGCTCGTCCAAAAAATTCTGCGTCCTGCGCAAATTCAGACTGTAAGGTCCACTTGATCCCGCTTCGCAGGTATGCGTATGCTCGATCAGCCCCCAGACTTCCTATCAGGACTGTCTGTCCATTGATCGCCACACAGGCCCCGAATTCACCTTCGATGTATGGAATGGTTGCGGTCAGTCTTTTTTGAAGGCTCCAGATAGTACCGGACCGCACATAAACATAGGCACTACCGGCATGATTCCCTGTCCAAACAAGGGAATAGTGGGCCCCCACCACCAATGTATCCGCATCGATTGAAACAGAACAACCGAATTCCTCTCCCGCAGCAGTGGATGGGATCTTGGTCTGGTGACTCCAGGTAGTGCCGCTGCGGAGGAAAACATAGGCGCTGCCGGCATCCAACCCGGCGGCGGTGTCATCGCGCGCGGCCCCGACGACAACCGTCGTTCCGCTTATGGCCACGGATCGGCCGAAGTTATCTCCCGGACCGGCATCCGCGACTGGCAGATTGGCCTGTTCCATCCACGCGCCCCCGGATTGTGCGAATACGTAGGCACTGCCAGCGTCAATTCCCGCCGCCGTATCGGCCAGTGGCGCCCCCACCACGGCATAGGTGCCGTCAAGTGCGGTTGTCGCTCCGAATTCGTCGCCACTCCTGCCATCGCTGGCCACGATTTTGCTTTGGAGTGACCAGTCGGCCCCATTTCTAACAAAGATATAGGCGGCACCCGCATTGACCCCAGCCGGAGTATCTTCCTGACGGGATCCGGCGATCACCACATTGCCGCTGATGGCCACGGAATAGCCGAAGTAGGAATCGATGATTGCCGAATCCCCGGTGAGACGCGCCTCGGGTGATACAAAGAGCGGGTCGATCGTCACGGGATACTGCGCGTTGGCATCGTCCACCAGGAGCGCGAGTTGCGTCCCGCGCACTTCCATCCGCGCCTCCAACGACCGTCCGGTGCGATCCCAGGCCTTGAGTTCCGTGTATTCCATGACCGAGTCCCCATTAGATTTGGTGAAACGAATTCCGGAACTCGCATGCCTGGGATCGGAAAACGCTGCGGGAAATGTCGAACCTTCGACCGTCATGAGAATCTCTAACAAACCATTCCCCGCCGGCACCTCAGTCACCGTGAATCCCTGCTCGATCCCTTCAGTCCGGTTCTCGAACCATTGGGTGATGGCTGCCCCCGTATGTTTGAGTTCCACCCGACTGCCCGCGCTTGTCGCGCCGCCGCCGGCAACGTTTGTTAGATCGCCATCCCTGCCGACGGCACGCAGGCGAAGGGCAATGCTCCACGGTTCCTCGTCGTCGGGTGTCGGGAGGCCGCTGGCAAGTTCGACCCCGTCAGTGGAAAGCCACGCCCGCAATTGCTGTTTGGGATTGGCGGCAAAGTAACAGGCACCGCGCGAGTTCGCCCCGGCAGGATCGATCTTGTCAACCGCGTGCCGGGCGGCTGCAAACGCCTTGCCGAGTGATCCATCCTGGCCGATCCCGCACAATTCGGCTTGCGCCGCATTCCCCGTGAAAGTGGCCGGCGCGGATTTTGTGAAGACGTCGGCGGCGGGCGGGGCAGGGGCCTGGTTGTCCGTAGCGGGCAGAGCATGCGGTGTTGCGCCCGTCTCGCATACGGGATGGGCAACCGGCCGGATCGCCGCTCTCTCGGGACGCGACTGACGGATGACCGGTAAAATAAAAATCGCACTAAGGATTATCACGAAAAATCCGCACGGACGGCGGGATGGTGCTTTGTTCATGGCGGACTTGGAGCTTGAGCGTGAAAGAAATACGGCAGCCATAACCACATGAAATCTGAGGCAGCCTGCGATGGCGAGACTTTTATTACTTATCCTGAAATGGCATGCAAGGGTGTTGTCTGTCTAGATGCCTTGGGAACGGGTTGGGGGGAGCGTCCGGTTGGGCATGTTTCCATCCGCCGCCATGATCCATTCACGTCGCCGTGTGCATTCCGGGCTTGCGTGTCTCGCAGGTTTCCGCAACGGTACAGCTTGTTAGCTGCCTGACGATTGTCAGGTTGGCGGGTTTAGGGTTTTTCCCCGCCTGTCAACCTAATGTCGTCAGGCAATCAAGCCCACCAATGCCTCTTCCACATTCCCCATACAGCCATGACAACGAGTCTTTCCGGCCGCAATCCGGGCACGCTGGATGAATCCAACGATTTCCCTCCGTCAGTTCTGCAGCCCACCACGAAATTCGCGCCCGCAAAGTGGTCTATGTTGACCTTCATGCTAGCCAGCGCCGTGGCAGTTAGCACGGCAGCAGGTCAACTCACCACCATTGCGCCGACATTCACCAATTGGAACCGGACATCCAACGGAGCATGGACCGAAACGGCGGCAGGATTGCAATTCAACGGCTCAGGCACGCACCTTGGCAATGCCATCAGCACCAAAGATGTCTATGACCTGACAGGAGCGGCTGTCTATATCAAGTGGAAGCCCCATGGCAACGCCACCTTTATGAGCATCTCGGTCGGAATCGAACCGCTTGGCATCTCGGCAGGTGATTTTTCGACCTATCAATCGCAGGGAGGATCGACGGTTCTGGCATCAGACATCTGGTATTTCACCAGGTTTCAATTCACCGGCGACACCAACTGGTCGGCCACGACCTGCACCGGCAACTACATCGACGCGGGTGGCACGGCGGTCACCAGCAAAAACCAGGCCACCGGCACCCTCGCACCATGGGTGAAATCGACCAATCTAACGATCGGATTTGGCGATAACTTTGGCAACACCAATTCTTATGTGGTGTTGGGCGAGACAAAGACCACCGCCCACAAGCTGGGTCTGGCTCAAGTCGCGCAGCACGGGTTCGAAAATGGCGCGCTGGCACCTAACATGACGGTGGCGGGAGACTGGTCGATCACCACCAACGCCCACAATTCCACCAAAGCCTTGCAACTCGCCGTCTCGACAGGCGACGGCTTTTCACTCAACGTGAGCGACGTGGCCAGGGTCTCATTTGACATCAACCACAATTGCGATAGTGGCATTTCGCTGCGGGTGGACGGCTCAGGACGGATGTGCCTCGGCGGCGCCGGCGCGAACCAATGGTATCACGTTGACATGGCCCTGCCCCGCAGCGGCAACCATGAACTGAAACTGGAAGTTTACACAAATGCCATCTCTTGGAATTACATCAATCAAAACAAGACCATCATCATCGATAATCTGGTGCTTTATTCCGACGGCAGGCCGTCGATCATCACCGGTGGTGCCAGCAACTTCAAAGCCACCTCGGCAACGCTCAACGGCACGGCAAATCCTCACGGATTAATCACCACAGCACAGTTCGAATATGGTCTGACAATGGATTATGGCAGCACGGCCAGTGCGATCATTTCCCTCAGCAACGGATTAACGGCACAAGCCGTCAGCGCGAACATCAGAGGCTTGCTGGCTGGCACGATCTATCACTACCGCCTCACCGCCACCAACAGCGCGGGAACAAGCATTGGAACTGATGCCACCATGGTGACGGGTCCGCCGGAGATCATCAGCCAACCCGTCAACTGGTCAGATCATATCGGCTACACCGCCACCTTCAGGGTCACGGCCAAGGGGGCTCCGCCGCTGACTTACCAATGGCGCCGCAACGGCACCAACCTGGTCAATGGCGGCAACATTTCCGGTGCTACCACTCCCACCCTGACCCTCACCCATGTGCAGATGACGGACGCCGGCGACTATTCCGTGGTCGTGGCCAATGCCATCGATGATGTGTCAAGCACAATCGCCACACTGACTGTCGAGGACCCGTTTGACTCATTGTTTGATTCGGATCTGGTATGGACCACGGGAGGGGAGCTCCCATGGATAGTTTTTGATGGTGTTGATGGCACATTAGCACGCAGCGGTTTCATCACCGACAGCCAGGAAAGCTGGATTCAAGCCACCCTGACCGAAGCGGGAACGCTTTCTTTCCAATGGTCGGTGATCTCGGAATCCGATTTCGATTTTCTTGAGTTCTATCTGGATGGCGTGCTCAAAAACAAAATTTCCGGCCTGGTGTCCCCGGAATTAATGGCTTATAATATTTCCGCGGGAACACACACCGCAAAGTGGCGTTATGTGAAGGATGATTCAAACAGCGAGTCATATGATGCGGGTTTTTTGGACCAGGTGATTTTCGTCCCCACCAACCAAAGACCGAAGGTTATTACCGGAGCAGCAAGCGCGATCACCTCCTCCTCGGCAATCCTTCATGGCAGGGTGAATCCGCATGGATTGGCTAGCACCGCACGCATGGAATATGGCCTTACCACCGCCTATGGTAGCACGACCAGCGTGACGCTTGCCCCGCAGGATGGCGTGGAAATGCAGGCACTCAGCGCAAGCATCAGTGGCTTGCTGACAGGCAGGACCTATCACTACCGCGTGAGCGCCACCAACAGCGCGGGTACAAGTGCTGGAGTTGATGCCACCTTCAGCACCCTGGGGCCACCGGCCATTTCGAGCACCAGCCCATTGCCAAGCGGCAGGCTTGGCGCGGACTACTCCCAGTCACTCACGGCAATTGGCGGCACAGCTCCCTACACGTGGACGAAGCCCTCCGGCACATTGCCGCTTGGCCTGGTCCTCAGCGCGGACGGCATCATCACCGGCGCGCCCACGGAGCTTGGTGACACCACCTTCACCGTGCGGGTTGTCGATGCGCGCGGCGCGGCGGCCCAACAGGTATTCCACCTCCCGGTTCTGCCCAACGCCAGTCTGAGCGAGTTGGCGGTTAGTCCCGGCATTCTAGCCCCATCGTTCGACCCGGCCACGACCACCTACAACATCACGGTGCTGTCCGATTGCATCGATGTCGGCGCGCTGGCGGCTGACCCTGACGCAACGGTGCGGATTTGGTGCAATGGCGGGCAATCTGCAGACTATTCGTCCGGCTACTACTTGTTTTTGGACGTTGGCACCCATACCCTCGACATCAAGGTAACCAGCGCCGATGGACTTACAAGCAAGATCTATACCCTGACGATCACCCGCGTGGTGAGTCCCCGGCTGTGTTCGTTGGAAACAACCGAAGGCACGCTCTCGCCAACATTCGACCCGACGGAGATCGCATACGCGATGAGCATCCCGATCAATTACACCACCATCACGGCCAATCCCGAGGATTCCAGCGCATCGGTCGAGTTGCGGGTCAATGGCGGACCGTATGAACCGCTCTACTGGAACCCGCAGTGCGCCTTGCTTACGGGAAACAATGTGATCGACATCCGGGTCACCGCCACCGACGCGAGCACCATGACTTACTCGCTCGAGGTCACCGTGCATGGCACGATCTGTGACAGTTTCAACCCGCAGGCCACGGCTGATGTGAGTGAATCCGATTACCGGCCAGGTAAAGTCAGCACCCTGGCGGTGCAAGCCGATGGCAAGGTCCTCGTCGGCGGAGCGTTCACATCCCTTGCCGGGCAACCGCTCAACCACCTTGGCCGACTCAACCCCAATGGCACCCTCGATAGCGGGTTTGATGCCGCAATCGACGGGGAAGTCTGTGCTCTGGCTGTCCAGAAGGATGGGAAAATCCTGGTGGGCGGATATTTCACCACCTTGGCCGGACAGGCGCAAACCTGCCTCGCGCGGCTCAATGGCGATGGCTCGCCGGACACATCCTTCGCCCCAATGCTCAACTATGCCGTCGAACTCATGGCCGTTCAGCCCGATAACAAGATCCTTATCGCCGGTTGGGGCGGACCCGAGCGCTTGAATCCGGATGGCAGTCCAGACGACACATTCGTGGCGGAAATCGGCGGAAATATATTATCATTGGCGCTGCAAGCGAACGGCAGGGTCTTGGTCCAGGATGCTTATGGGATCTAACGCCTCAATGCGGATGGCTCCTTGGATAGGGAGTTTCAGCCGCCCGATTTTGACCCCTACTATTCCGGATGGGTAATGTGCATGGCCTTGCAGGCAGACGGCAAGATCCTGGTCGGAGGATATATGGCCGCGGAGCAGCGCATGGGCATCATCCGCTTGAATAGCGACGGCACTCAAGACCCCGCGTTTTTTGCAGATATCGACTATGCCAGTTATGGCCTGCTCTCGTTGATGCAACAAGCGAATGGCAAAATCCTGGTGGGCGGCGGATTTACCATGCTGTGCGGCCAACCGCGCCAGAATCTCGGCAGGCTCAATTCTGACGGGACGATTGACCCGACCTTCATTCCGGGTGCCAATTCCGATAACTATGGATTCGATCCGTATGTGTCTTGCTTCGCTTTGGTGCCTGACGGTCGGATCGTGGTCGGTGGTTCATTCACCATGCTCGGTGGTCAGCCACGACTCAACCTCGGCCGCTTGGTGGCCGACAACCAGGGTGCTCTGGTCCGCATCACCACCGCCAACCCCTTGCCAGCGGGAACCGTCGGCTGCGAATACTCACAACCCCTTACCGCATCCGGCGGCACCGCACCCTACCTCTGGTCGATCGCCAACGGCAACCTGCCAGAAGGTCTGGAACTCAGAGCGGACGGCGTCATCAGCGGCACCCCTACGTATGGTGGCGGCGGATCTATCTTCACCGTCGGGGTTACGGACATCAACGGTTGGTCCTCTACCAAGGAGTTCGTCCTCACCACCGGCGAATTGTGGTTCTGGGATAACCCCTCACCCGTGCCATGGGGATTTGTCGGTAGAGCCTATGACCAATCCCTGTCTGTTTCCCGTGGTGCCGCGCCCTATACATGGACGATTGCCTCAGGCAGACTGCCGGCAGGCCTGCTCATGAGTGGGGACGGTCACATTACCGGCACGCCCCTGGCACTTGGAACCTATACCTTCACCGTGCGGGTTGTCGATCGGGACGGCATCTGGGGGCAGCAGGAATTCAGCATCGCGGTTCTCACTGGATCCGACCTGCAGGACCTGCGGTGTGTTGTTCCGCTCGTTCCGACGTTTGATCCGGCCACGACCCGCTACAGCGTCAATTGGGTCGGGAGCCAGTTTAACTTCGGTGCGACACTGGCCACCCCCGACGCGACCATGCAAGTGCGCTTGAATGGCGGAACCTATGAGATGTGGGATGCAGATTGGAATATATATGGACACGCTTTCCCCTTGAACATTGGCAGCAACACCCTCGACTTGAAGGTGACCGCCAGCGATGGAGTCACAAGCAAAACCTATACCTTGGCAGTCACCCGCACCGTGAGCACCAAACTGGTGGATTTCTGGGTGTCCAATGGGGAAGTCACGCCGACGTTCAACCCTGAGACAAACGCCTATCGGACGGGTTTGCCGAATGACTACACCGAACTCCTCGCATGGGCCGAGGATAACTCGGCGACGCTGGCGCTGCGGATCAATGGCGGCACCTATGAGTCGTTGGGAACCGATGAAATGTACCGCCAGATTGCCTTGGCAATGGGGGATAACGTGATCGATGTCCGGGTTACGGCTGCCGACGCCAGCACCAGGACCTACACCCTCATCGCCACGCGTACGCATGGCATCATCTGTGACGGCTTCAATCCAGGACTCGAGGGCGGTGATCGGTCCAGGTGGCGGGTAAACACCATGACCGTGCAAGCGGACGGCAAAATCCTCGCCGGTGGAAACTTCACGACTCTTGGCGGGCTGCCGCGAAACCACATCGGTCGACTCAACTCCAATGGCACCCTCGATGCCACGTTCAATCCCGGAATCAGCACCGCCCAAGGCGATCAGGTATTCGCTCTGGCAGTGCAAGCGGATGGCAATATCCTGGTCAGCGGTGAGTTTACCTCGCTGGCAGGGCAAGCACGGGCTTATCTCGGACGCCTCAATGCTGATGGCTCGCTGGACTCGTCCTTTACCCCGGTGACCGACGGCCGTGTAAACTCACTGGCAATCCAACCCGACGGCAAGATCCTTATCGGCGGATCGTTCCAGACGCTGAACGGTGAATCCTGCGCCGGGCTCGGCCGTTTGAATCCAAATGGTCTACTTGACATCACCTTCACAACTTCCCCCCCCTATGAGGGACAAGTAAGTGCGCTGGCACTGCAAGCGGACGGGAAAATTCTGGTGCTCGGAGACACCACGCTCTACCGCCTCAATACGGATGGCAGTTTGGACACGGAGTTTCAGAAGCATAGTTTGAGTTCATACGCTTGGGTAAGGTGTTTGGCTTTGCAGACAGATGGCAAAATCCTGATCGGATGGCTCTCCAACAATCAGAACTATCGCATTGAACGCTTGAACAGCGATGGATCCGAGGATTCATCTTTTGCCGCAGGAGTGAGCACCGAATCGTCATATGATTATGGGGTGATCGCGCTCATGCCGCAAGCGGACGGGAAAATCCTGGTGGGCGGCAAGTTCACCACGCTCAGCGGCCAGGCACGCCAAAACCTCGGCAGACTCAATGCCAACGGAACGGCTGACACCACCTTTAATCCCGGAATCTCCAACGGATTCAGTGACTGCTATGTATCTTGCTTCGCCTTGCAACCCGAAGGTCAGATTGTCGTTGGCGGATCCTTCACGATGCTCGGCGGACAACCACGCCAAAACATCGCCCGCTTGATGGCCGATGAACAAGGCAGCCCCGTCATCATCACATCAATCAGCACTCTGCCTGCCGGATTGACTTCCGTGCCTTATACCGGTTATCTAACCGCAAGCGGCGGTTCACTACCCTATAATTGGAGCATCCCGAATGGCAACCTGCCAGACGGGCTGAACCTAGGCGTGAGCGGCGGCATCACCGGCACTCCCGTCAGCTCCAAGACCGCCACCTTCACCGCCCGCGCCACCGATACCCTCGGGCGCTTCGCCGAACAACAATTCACCCTGACAATCAGCGGATCGCCGGTTGTTCTCTCAGCCTACGAAACCTGGAAACGGAACTATTTCACCAATCCCGCCGACCTGGCCGATCCCGCCATCAGCGGCGAGAATGGGGATCCCGACCATGATGGTATCCCGAACCTGTTGGAATACGGCCTCGGCTTGTTACCCGGAACCACCGACACTAGCGGGTTGCCCACGGCAGAGGTGCAAAGCGGTTACCTCACGTTGACCTACCGCCATAACAAACAGGCCACCGATCTTTTATATATGGTTGAAGCCTGTGGCGACATCGCGGGAGGGAAATGGAGTTCCATCGGAGTCGTGGAATCCACCCGCGTGGACAAGGGTGACTACTGGTCGATCACCGTGCGCGACGCCGTGCCGACGAGTTCCGAGTCCCACCGCTTCATGCGCCTCAAGGTTGTGATCGCAGACTCCGCCTATACCCCGTGACGGGCAAGTTGCACCTCACTTACTCGCTCACGTTGGGGCGCTGCTGGTCGCCGCTGACACGCCAGCCATCCGGCGAATTCCTTAACCAACCGATGCCGCGCGACTGGGCGTTGGCACCCGGTTCCAGCCAGATCTGGTCAGCACCGCCATCGGTGAACGTGAACCTGGCCGTTCCGGTGACCGCCGCGTCATCGCCCGTCACCGTGATGCCGGTGATGTCAAAGGTGAAGGACTTGACGGCGTCTAACATGCCGGGCTGAATGTCAAACTGTTCCTCCAGGAGCAGCCCCTGATGGAGATACTCGGGGGCGAAGAGCGCGAGGAAGCCTTCCGGGTCATGGTCTTCGATGCGGTTGCGCATTTCCTCGTAGAAGGTGCGGATTGCCGGTTCGTCGGGCTGGACGGCCCTGGCTGCCAGAACCCCCGATACCGCCTGCACGTTCAGGGTTTGGGTGACGGGGGTGGCCGCTTTCCAATTCGAATTGCCCGTCTGGCTGGCGGTGATCACCGCCTTGCCTATGCCGACGATGTGGATATAGCCGCCCACGATGGTGGCCACCTTGATATTATCACTGGCATAGGTCACTGTGAGGCCCGAACTGGCGGTGGCGCCCGGTGGGAAATCGGGGTTGCCCACGGTCTTGTTGGCAAGCTGCGGGAAGGTGATCGTCTGGGTTCCCGTGGTGATAGTCAGAGTGCCCTTCGCACTCGTGGGGCCGCCTGCGGGGACGCTCGCGTTGGGATCGTCCACCGTCGCCACGACCGCATAGGTTCCGACATTGACCGGCACGTTATAGGATCCGGCATAGGTCACATTCACATTCAGTCCCGCCGGCACCGTGGTGACCGTCACCGGTCGCGGTTGGCCGGTATATGTTTGGGATATTCCTGTTATAGTGACGGTGGCCACTGCTTTATTGACGACCAGCGGCACGGACTTTTCCGCGCTGCCGTAATGGGTGGTGTCCGTGGGGGTGAAAATGACATGCAACGTTTGCTGGCCCGCCGGCAATTTGGCGCCGAGCTCCGGATCATAGTCGAAGGCCCCCGGCACACTGGCTTTGGCGCCGAGTTGGGTCACGGTGAGCGCAGTCCCATAGGAGATGGCTGCCGGATTCGCCCAGGTAAGGACCGGCGTGCCCTTGCCGATGGTTAGAGGCCGCGTGACATCGGTGGCCGGGGACCAGCTTGCATTGCCCGCCTGCTTCGCGGTGATGAGAGTGGTGCCGATCGCCGCGACATGCACGTTCCCTTTCGCATCGACGGTGGCGACCGCCGGAACCGAACTGACATACGCCACCGCCAGGCCGGATGAGGCCGTGGTGCCGAGCAGGAAATCCGCATCCCCGTAGCCCGCGCCCGGCAAGGCGGGGAAAGTGATCGTCTGGGCGCCCTTGGCAACAGTGAGAGACTGTTTGACCGGCGGCACGGCCGCCCATCTGGCATCGCCAGCCTGGGAAGCGGTGATTCCCGCCGTGCCGGGTCCGACGATGTGGATCATGCCGCTGCTCATGATGGTGGCCACCTTGGTATTATCGCTGGCATAGGTGACTGGCAGGCCGGAGCTTGCCGTGGCACCCGGCGCGAAATCGGCATCGCCAACGGCATGGCCGGAAAACGCGGGGAAGTCCATCGTCTGGCCACTCTTGCTGATGTTCAGGTTGATTGCCACGGGGGGTGCCGCATTCCAATTGGCATCGCCAGGCTGTGAGGCTGTTAGAGCCACGGCACCGCTACCCAGGATATGCAATTTGCTGGCCGCTCCCGTGGCCAGCGAACTCCCGGCCACGATGGTGGCCACGGTGGCGGGCGAACAGGCATAACTCACGGGCAGTCCGGATGAGGCGGTGGCCGGGAGGGTATAATCCGCATCCGTGCCGCGCAACGCCGGTGGTGGCGCGAAGGTGATGGCCTGCGTCCCCTTGGAAATGGTCAGCGTGCCGGGCGCAGTGCTGCCCGTGTAGTTGTCATCCACGATGGTGGCCACCACGGGATACGTTCCGGCGTTGACGGGCACGGCGGCGGATCCGTTGTAGGTGATGTTGACGTTCAGGCCCGGCGGCACCGTGGTCGCCGTGACCTTTCCGGGCTGGCCATTGTATGTCTGGGCCAAACCCGCGGTGTCGAGCGTGACCTTGCCCGCCAGTTGCTTGACCGTTAGAGCCACCGTTTTGCCGGCGATGGAGTTATGGGCCAGATCCTTGGGGGTGAAGGTGACCTTCAGGGTCTGGATCCCCGCAGGCAATTTGCTGTCCTTGGGCGGATCATACGCAAAGTTACCATCCAGGTTGTTTTTGGTGGTTGCGTTGAGTTGGGCGCCGCTCAGCGGCGTGCCATAGGTGATGTCCGCCGGATTGGGCCAGATGATCGGGTTGTCAGGATCCGCCGGCACATATTGGACCGTCAGGGTCACCAGCGTGCTGGCCACAACGTCCACCGTGACCGGCGATGGCGTCTCGAAGCCGCTCAGCGGCCTGAATGTTACGGTATATGTGCGCGGAGACTGACCGGTTTTCTGCGATCCGCTTCCCATATAGGAATCCTCGGGGTTGAGCCGCCAACCACCGGTATTCGGGAGAGCCGCCGCCGCGGGTTCGATGAGCACCTTGAGGGCACCCTGTGGCGGGGAGCCTGCGGGCGGCGGGTAGCCGGTTAGGGTGGCACCGCCACTGGTATTGTTGTCGCCACCGTTGCCGCTGGTTTCCGCCCGCGTGAGAAGATCGATCACGCCGCTGTCCATGGCGCGAACCACCGCCGCGTTCGCGCCACCCACATAAATGCCCGCGGGATAATAACTTCCCCCGTCGCGCTGCACACACAAGGGACCGCCCAGCATGCCACCCAACCCCTGGATGGCCGGGGAACTGTAGGTCAGCCCGAAGGCCCAGGCCAGCGCCGCGCTGGTGGGCGGCGTCGCGTGCAGGCGTCCCTGGTTGGCCGGCGCGATGCCGTTGACCGGATAGCCCGCGAGCATTTTCATGGCACCGGATTGCAGGACCCCGCCCTCGGCCTGGTCACTGGCGAGGAAGCCGCTGTAGCCGCCGCGGCCGGCGTCCTCGACGAAGTAAACCGCCGCCACATTGAGGTTCCGCGAATTGTTGGATAGCGTGCCCGGCGTGCCTTCCGCCTGCCGCAGCGCCGCATAGCCGTCAAAGGCATAGATTCCGCGGGGAACCTGGGGTGCGGGTTCGTAGGTGCCGCTGTCGCGTTGCAGCAGCCATTGCAGATTGCCGCTCACCTCCAGCGTCGCCTCGTCGAACACCGCCTGGGCCACGGTGACCACGACCCGTGGCTTGACCACGAAACCGGAGTAGGATTCCGTGCCGCCGCGCAATTGGCCGACATAGGCATAGGGCAGGTTGCGGCTGGTGGAGACCGTGTTGAACGGCACCACCACCGGCGGGTTCGGCCCGGCGGAAACCGCCTGGAAATACGTGATGCCCACGGTCGCCGTGGCCCCGTCCGCCACGCTCACATTGACGGCGAGCGGCGTGTTTTTCCCGGCCGCCGGCTTGCATTCCACCAGATAACTTCCCGGCACCAGGCCGGTCATGGTTTCTCCGGAATCATGCCAGGTGGTGTTGGGATCGGCCGCCAGGCGCCACTGGGCGCGGCTCCCTAAGGGCACAGCGGATCCTGCGATGTCCGATGGCTCCAACACCACATTGAGCGCGCCGGTGCCATTCCCGGCGGACGGGTAATAGGTGCGCGTCAGAGTCACCAGCGCATTGCTGCTGTCCACCACCACGGTTTCGCGCGGCGGCTGATAGTAACCGGCCAGCGGCTGGTATTCGATATCACGGTCGCCCGTGCTCATTCCGGTGACGGCCATGCCCGAGGTGCGCCACTGCGATTCGCCCACCAATCGCCAGCCGCCCATGCCCGCCGGGCGCAGATTCACCCGCACCTGCCCCTGGCGCTCACCGGCGGGAACCTCCCGCGGAAACACCTGCGCCAGCCCTAACAGCGAGCTGAGCCGGAACGATGCCACCGTGCCGGCCACGTTGCCACCCGTGCCGCTCACCCTGACCCGATAGTAATAGGTCACGGCCACGTTCAAGGGCTTGAAGTCCACGCTCACCGGCGTGGCGGTGTCCCCGGTCACGGTGCCGGGCACCGCCTGTATTCTGTTAGCCAGGTTCCCTGCCTCCGTTCCATAGTCGAACCACACCTCGGCATTGCCGCCCCGCGCCCGCACCGAGCCGTTGAGCCTCGCACTGGTGGACGTCAATACCACCGCCGCGCCCGTGGTGGCCTCGGGCGGGTCATAGACGGATGTGAAGGCGGCGTCCGCGCCGTTGACCCGCCCCATGCTGTTAGAAGCCACCAGGCGGTAATGATAGAGCGTGCCTTGGGTGAGATTGGAAGCCGTGATCACGACGGGCACCGCCTGGTTGCCGTTGCCGCCGCACAAGCTTGCCGTGGTGCTGCCATAGCCGGTGGTCGGGCCATACTCGAAATAGGCGAAGGTGGTGCCTCCGCGCGGATTGACCATGCCATGGAGAACCGAGGAAGTCCTTGTGGTATCGGTGACGCCACCGGTGGTGACCGTCGGCGCGGCGTTCACCACAGGGTTGTTATTGTCGGTCGCCTGGAAGGTCACGTCCTGGCCTTCGCTGGTGCCTGCGGCGCTGGTGGCGGTGATCCGGCAGTGATACCAGTCGCCCGGGTTCAGGCCGGCGATTTTCGCCATCACATTGACCACGGTGGTGCCGGCGGGAACGATCTGATTGGGTGTGACGCTGCCGTAACCGGTGGTGGCGCCGTATTTGAAACAGGTCATGGTCTTGAGGCCCTTGGGATTGACCGCGCCGATCAACATCTGTTCGGTGGGGCTGAGGAAGGACGGGGTGCCGGTGGCCACCAGCGGCCGTTCGCGACCGGTGGTGAACGTCTTGTCCGAGCCGTAAACCGGTTCCTTGCCGGCCATGGCGACGATGCGATAATGATAGGGCGTGTTACCCGTCAGGCCGGTCAAGGGCATCTGGACCGGCAGCGGATCCGTGCCGCTCACATTGCGCCAGGACGTGACGCTGCCATAGGTGATGGTCGGGCCATACTGGAAATACACGCTGACCGGACTGTTGGGGATGACCATGCCCTGGAGCATGGCCGCCACATCCGTGATGGTGGCGGCGACTCCCGTGCTGACCGATGGCGCCAGGGATCGGGTCACCTTGACACTATAACTCCTGGTTTGTTTGTTATCCCCCGCGGTCACCGTGATGGCGATGACATTCGATCCCACAACCAAAGCCTGCGGGGCGCTGGCCACGCCGGAGACCACCGCCACGTTTTTGATTTTCACCTTCGCCTGGGCCACCTGCACCTCGGGTGTGAACGTGATGGTGGAGACGGAGTAGGGAACGGCCATCCCGTAGGAGAAAATGCCCGGGTTGAACGCTGGTGATAGAGTGCCGGTGGCGGGCGTGAGGCTGGCGAGATTCGCGTTGGTGGATAGAACGATGCTGATCACGGCCGCCGTGCTGTCGGCATAGCCGCTGATGCTGCTGGCCCGCGCCCAATAACTCGTCTTGGCGGTGAGTTTTGGCGTGGTGAAGGTGGAGGTGGTGGCCCCCGCCACCGGCTTGCTGGTCACGCCGCCGGCACCCTCATACCATTGGAATGCCGGCTCGGGGAGTCCGCTGGCATCTACGGTGAGGATCGTAGTCGTGCCGTATTCCATGCTCTTGGCCGCCACCGGGTTCCGGGTGATGACCGGCTTGGTGCCGGTGATGCTGAGGGTCAGCACGGCGGTGGCGGACGCGCCCATCCGGGTGACGGTCACCGGCACCTGATAGACCCCGGGGACCGTCGGCGTGCCGGTGATGATACCGGTGGCGCCGTTGAGCGAGAGTCCCGCGGGCAGACTGTCGGCGGCGGCGGCATACGTCACCCCGGCACCGCTTTCACTGCTGGCGATATGATAACTCATCGCTTGCTGATAGAGCGTGGCGGGCGCGGCCTGCGCGGCGAGCACCGGCCTGACCGTGAGTTCGACCTCCCGGGTGTCCGATCCGCCGGTGTTGGAAGCCCCCACGGTGATGGTGAATTTGCCCGCTTCCGTCGGGGTGCCGGCAATCCGCCCGTTGGTGGCATCAAACGCCATCCCGGCAGGCAGGGTGCCCCACCGGGTAAAGAACCCCGGGGCATTCGTCGCGCTGGTCTGATAGACAAGCGCTTGGCCGCGGGTGCCCTCCACCATCGCCGGCGAGGTGATCACGGGGGCCAGGATGATGGACTCGTAAGTGAAGGTGATGGTCGTGAGTTGGCCGCCCTGGATCACCACCGACTGGGTCGCCGGCGGCAGGAACCCGGCCACCGTGGCGAAGCGCACTCCATACAAGCCGTTGATGTTAGGATCGAGGTCGTTGATTTGCTCGCCGCTGGCCTTGAACCCGGTGAGCGCCTGGATCTGCCAACCGGCACCCGCCGTGCGCGCGCCGGCCGGCTCGATGAGCACCTTGATCGCACCCAGCGTGGGTGTGCCGGTCGGGCTGGTGCCGCTTTGGGTGAGGCGTCCGCCCGTGCCGCTCATTCCGACATAGGCGGCGACTTCCGCATAACCGAACAAGGCGACCACGTCGCCGTCGATGGCGCGCACCACAGTCTCGGAGGTGCCTCCCAGATAGATGGCCGCCGGGTAATAGTTGCCGTTCGCGTGTTGCACACAAAGCGGGCCGCCGGAATTGCCGCCGCTGCTGCGGATGTCCGGGGTGGTGTAGGTTTGCCCGAACGCGGAGTCGAAGGTGATATTGGCCAATGGCGTGGCGTGAAGCTTGCCCTGGTTCTCCTGGGCGATCCCGTCCATCGGATAGCCGACGAGGGTTTTCAAGGCGTCGGATGTGAGATATTCATTGACCACCGCATCGCTGGCCAGATAGCCGCTGAAGCCGCCGCGTCCCACATCCTCGAGGAAATACATGGCGGCCGAGTCCAGGTTTTGCGAGGCTGGTGTGGAGGACCCCGGCGTGTTGTCCGTCGCCCGCTGGGCCGCGTAGCCTGTTAGCACATAGGTGCCGCGCGGCGTGCCGGGTGCCGGCTCATGCACGTCGCGGTCACGCTGGAAATACCAGCGCAAGCCGGTCGTGGCCGCCAGCGAACCGTCGTCAAACACCACATGGCCCGCCGTGGCCACCACCCGCGACCTGACCACAAACCCGCTGCTTGATCCCACATCACTGGTGATTTGGCCGCAGTAGGCATAAGGCAGATCCTCCCGGGTGGACACCACCCCGAAGGTTCGAATCCCGGGCGGCGTGCCCACCGGATCACTTGCCAGATAATAGGTGATGGTGGTGATCGTCGGGGTGCCCGCCGCCACCTTGGCGGTGACCAACGGCGGGGTGGTCCTCCCGGCCGCCGCCTTGCACTCGATGACATAACCGCCCGGCACCAAGTCCGTTAGAGCGACGCCGCTGTCCTTCCATTGCGTGTCGTTTTCACCTGACAAGCGCCACTGGCCGTGGAAAACCGTCTGGCCCGTGCCATCCGCGGGCTTGAGCGTCACGAGCAAGCCGCCGGTGCCACCACCCGGGTTGACGGTGTAGGCCCGGGTCAGCACCACGGTCGTGGCGCTACTCATGACCAGCAGCGGTTCATTGGGGGGTTGGATGGAGCCGGGCACCGGTCGGAATTCGAGCACGCGGTAGCCGTTGGTCAGGCCGCTGGCGGTGCCGCCCGCCGCGCGCCATTGCCGTTCACCCGCGAAGCGCCAGCCGCCGGTCCCGCTTGGTGTGAGATTGACCTGCACCGCGCCCTGGTGTTCGTCGGCGGTGATTGGATCGGGAAAAACCTGCTCCAATGACGACACCACACCCACCACCAACGACTCAATGTCCCCCACCCCGGTGCCCCCGGAATTTTCGGCCCGAACCTGGTAGTAACAGGTCTCGCCCTGCGTCAGGTTCTTGAGTTGCGCGCTGACCGGCGTCTCCGCGTCGCCGCTGACGCCCGCCGGCGTGGCCGCGATGCGATGGTCCAGGTTCCCGCGGTCCGTGCCGTAATCGACGAACACCGCCGTGTCCGCGTTGCTCGCCCGCACGGTGCCTGCCACCCGCGCGCTGGTCGTGGAGATGGCGTCGGGTGCGCCGGTCACCACCACCGGCTTGCCGTGCGGCGTGGTGAAGACCGCATCCGTTCCCGCCGCGGCCCCAATGCTGTTAGACGCGGTCAACCGGTAGTGATAGGGCGTGCCGGGCAGCAATCCCCGCACCGACACCGCAAACGCCACCGGATCCGCGCCATTGCCGACACTTTGCGCCGCGCTCACCTGGCCATAGGCGGTCGTGGTGCCATATTCGAATTGCGCGATGGTGGTGCCGCCGTTGGGATCCACGCTGCCTAACAAGTCCGCCGCGGTGTCCGTCACATTGACCACCCCCTGCGTCACCACCCCGGGCGCGGCGGTCGGATGACCGGTGCCGGGGTCGGGGACATCCTTGGCCACAAAGCGGACGGGGTCGCCGTAGCTGGTGCCAGCCAGCGTGGTGGCCACGATGCGGTAGAAATACGTCCGGTTGGCCACCAGGCCGGTCACCGGTTCGAGCACATCGGCCAAGTGGTCGCCGGCGGCCAGGGTGCGCACCGGGGTGCTGCTATCGAAGAGTTCGGTCTGGCCGTATTCGAACTGCACCTGGGCGCTCATGCCCATGGGATTGACGGTGCCCACCAAGGTGGCGCCGGTGGTGCTCACCGCCACCGGGTTGCCGGTGGCCGCCACCGGTGGCGCGCCGGTGGTGGTGAAGGTCATGTCCTGCCCATATCCCTGGCTTCCGACACCCGTCGCCACCGCCCGGTAGTGATAGATCGAGGCACTGCCCAGTCCGTCCACCGCGGCATCCACCGCCACCGGCCCGGTGCCGGATACCACCTGGTCTTCCGTGACATATCCATAAGCGGTTGTCAGACCGTACTCGAAAGCCACCGTCGCGCCGCCTGGCGGGACGACCGTGGCATGGAGCAGTGCCGTCACCGGCGTGACGCCGTCGGCCGTCCCGGTGGTCACAGGGATGGAATTTTGCGGGACGATCGTGGTGAGTGTCGCCACGTCGCTCGTGGTGCTTCCGAAAGCATTGCTGACCACCACGGTATAATCCGCATCGTCGGCAGACTGCACATTGGTCAGCGTGAGCGTATCGGTCGTCGCCCCGAAAACCGTGCCGCCATCCGCCAGATCCACGCCGTCCTTGCGCCATTGATACCTCAGCGGCCCGGGTCCATTGGCCACCACGTCGAAGGTGGCCGTGGTGCCGACCACATTGCTGCTGCTGACAGGCTGGGTGGTGATCTCGATGCTTGGAATGGTTTCCAGCGGATCGAGAATGAACCCGTGTGTCGAGCCATCGGCGCGCAAGCCCGTGCCGATGATCTGACCGTTGTTGTTGATGTCCACGGCGATCTCGAGATTCGTCCAACCGGAGAGGTCCAGCACCCGGGTCGAAAGGTCAACAATCTGTGAGCCTGCATCCCAGAAAACCGCGTGATCCGTGCCCGACACATCGCAATTACCCACGATCTGTCCAGCCTCATTGAGGCCGTTAGCGTAGCTGCTGATTCCACCCGGCAGCATCCCCAAATCCACCATGCCGGTTTCCGCGTCCCACCGGAACGCGTGAAAGCCGACCGTGTTATCGCAATGACCCACGACCTGCCCGGCATCATTTAGGCCCGTGGCGTAGCTATCGGTGCCACCCGGCAACGTCCCCAAATCCACCATGCCCGTGCCACCGCTCCAGAGGAATGCGTGACAAGCACCGGATGGAATTCCACTGTACCCCACAATCTGATTGGCATTGTTGATCGCGGCCGTATAGGTTGAGGCATTTCCAAGATTGCCAATCCATGTGTAGTTGCCTGCCGAATAGAAATACGTTTTGGTGGGTGGCCCGTAGAAGCTCCAATTCGTAATCGCCAGGTTGCCCTGGTCGTTGATTCCGTATCCCGCGTAGTAGGGATACCCGGCGGGCGGAGTGCCAAACCCGACCAGTCCTCCGCTCTCGGTCCAAACAAATGACTGGAACCAACCCGAATAACTGTCACCGCAATATCCCGAAATCGCGCCTGAATTGTTGATCCCGGTTGCCAAGCCCTGATTCTTTCCGGCTAATACTCCCAGATCCACCATCCCGGTGGTGGCCTTCCATAGGAACGGGTGCCCGTAGTTCCCGCCGTAGGGTGACGGGCCAACCATGGATTCGCCCACCACGCTGCCCGCGTCATTCAAAGCAGTCACCGAACTGACCGCTCCTATATCGGTAATGCGGTAATAAACGGGTCCTTGTGGCAACGTCGTGAAGGTGGCATCATCGCCAGCCGCCGGGCCGTCGCCGTTGGTGGCGGTGAGGCGGTAATGATATGTCGTGCCCGCCAGCAGGCCGCTGAGGGTCGCGCTGACAAACTGCGACGACGTGCCGTTGTTAGGTGATAGGGTCACGCTGACCATGCTGCCATAGGCGGTGGTCAGGCCGTATTCAAAGCGCGCGGTGGTGCTGCTGCCGTTGGGATTGACCGTGCCGGTGAGGGTGGCGGTGTTGGATTTGATTTCGCTGGCCGCGTCGGCGACGACCATGGGCGGCGGTGCGCCGGCGATCAGGAGCATGGATGACGTGCTTGGAATGCCATTGACAAACATCGTTGCCATCGCCCAACCGGGCGTCAGGCCGGTGAGCGGCGCGGAAACATAGGAAGTCGCGGACCAATTCTGGCTCTGGAGAAACACCATCCGGTTACTTTCGATACTGCGCAATTGCACCACCGGATGATCTCCCGGCGAGTTTTGCGAACTGTTCCCGCCCGAACCCTCGGACACTCCACGAAACCCGGAACCACCCAGCACCAAACTGCTGCCTATACTCAGGGAAGCGGGAATTGAGGTGATCTTCGGCTGCTGCGATGCGCCGAATCCCAGACCGACATGGTATAACTCCGAACTGGCCAATATATTATTTTCATCGAGTGTGGCACCCGCGACAAGCACCAACCCGTTGGGCAGTAAGGTCGCCGTTTGAAGATTGCGTCTCGTATTCGGATCGGCGGCGGGCGTCCACGTTTCACATGCCGGATCGTATAACTCCGCGATGGAATCACCAAGGACGAGGACTTTCCCATTCGGCAGCAAGGTGAGCGTGGGATAAAAACCCGCGCTTTCCGTGTTGCCGGTATTGGTCCAGGTTCCTGTGGCCGGATCATACAACTCCGCTTCGGAGAAGGTCGTGTCGCTCGACCCGCCCGCGACCATCACCTTCCCATTGGGCAGCAAAATGGAGGTGTGATCTACGCGTTCGTGGCCCAGCGGAGCGGTGGCGCTCCATATCCCGGTGGCCGGGTCATACAGTTCCGCACTGCTTGTGCTGGTGAGACCCGTTCCAATACCACCTGAAATCAGCACCTTTCCATCAGCCAGCAAGGTCGCCGAGTGCCCCAAACGACCCTTGAGCAGTGAACCGGTATCCGTCCACTTGCCGGCGGCCGAATCATACAGTTCCGCAGTGCTGAGATAGTTAGCATGATCGTCATAGCCCCCTACCACCAATACTTTCCCATTGGCCAGCAAGGTGGCCGTGTGGCCAACGCGGACGGTGCTCAGCGCACCGGTGGTCACCCATGTCCCGGACGCCGGATCATAGAGTTCCGCACTGCCGAGAAAAGCCGAGCTAATGGCATCATAGCCCCCCGAGACCAACACCTTGCCATTGGGAAGCAAGTTGCTCGTGTGAAAGTAGCGCGCTGTGGCCATGGGGCCGCTCAACGACCATGTTCCGGTGGCCGTATCATAGAGTTCCGCACTGGCCGTGACTTTATGATCGATATCCTGATCGTCATACCCTCCCGAGACCAGCACCTTGCCATTGGGCAGCAGGGTGGCTGCATGAGCAGCGCGCATTGCGATCATCGCGCCAGACGGGGACCACCTCCAGTTAGATGTATCACACAACTCCGCGCTGGCAAGATACGCGTAACCCGTGGTATATCCACCCGCGAAAAGCAGTCTGCCATTGGGCAACTGGGTCGCCGAATGGCGTCCACGCGCGGCTCCCAATGCGCCGGCGTCCGTCCACGCTCCGGTCGCCGGGTCAAACAGCTCCATGCTGCCAAGAACATCACTTTGGAGACCACCGGCAATCAGCACCTTGCCATTGGGCAGCAAGGATGCCGTATGGGAAAAGCGCGCGGCGGCCAGTGAACCGGTTGTCGTCCAGGTTCCGGTGGCCGGATTATACAGTTCGGTGACGTTGCCGACTCCACTGCCGCCTGCGGCCAGCACCATGCCGTTGGCCAACAAGGTCGCCGTATGAACACTGCGTTCATGGTTCATGGCCCCGGTAACGGACCACACCCCGGTGGACGGGTCATACAACTCCGCGCTTGCAAGCGTCGCAACGATCGTAGAGCCGCCGGCAACCAATAGTTTCCCATTGGGCAGCAGGGTGGCTGTATGAAACTGGCGGGCGGTTTTCAACGATCCGGTCGCGGTCCAGGTGCCGCTGGATGGATCATATAACTCCGCGTCGGCCATGGGGAACCAGGTGCCACCCGGATATGTTCCGCTATAATATCTGCCACCGGCCACCAGCACCTTGCCATTGGGCAGCAAGGTCGCCGTGAAATCCACCCGAGCCTTGCCCATGGCGCCGGTCGCCGTCCAGGTGCCGGTGGCGGGATTGTATAATTCCGCGCTGGCCGTCGGATACTGGCTGCCGTCAAAGCCGCCAGCCACGAGTACTTTCCCATTGGGCAGCAAGGTGGCAGCGTGTTCCACGCGCCCGGTGTTCAGCGAACCGGTGGGTGTCCATTTCCCGGTGGAGGGATCATAGAGTTCCACGCTGGATTGATATACCGCGCCCCCCGCGACGAGCACCTTGCCATTGGACAACAAGGTCGCCGTGTGAGCGCTGCGCGTGGTGGTCAGACTGCCGGTGGCGGCCATCGTCACGATGGTCTCCCCGGGTGCCTCATTGTCGGTGACGACGACGATGTTGTTATTCTTGTCGTTGGCGACATAAAGCCTGCCGCTGGCGTCCAGAGCCAGGCCGGTGGCATCGCTGAATGGCAGGGGCATCCCGAAGTCATCGGCGAGCGTGGTCACCACGCCAGCGGGCGTGACCTTGCGGAGGACACCGCTTTCCGTATCGCCGACAAAGACGTTGCCGCTGGCATCCACCACGATGCCCTCTGGCCAGCCGAATTGAGCGGCGCTGCCGGTGCCGTCGATGCTGTTGGGCGGGAATGCGTTCGGGTTGCCGGCGAGGGTGGTGACGACGCGGGCCTGGGTGATTTTGCGGATGGTGCCGTTGTCGGAATCCGCGACGTAGAGGGTGCCGCCCGCATCAATGGCGATTCCGCTGGGTTCTTTGAAACGCGCTGCGGTCCCGGTGCCGTCGGCGGTGCCGGAAACGCCCGCAGTGCCGGCGAAGGTGGAGACCACCCCGGCGGGGGTGATCTTGCGGATGGTGTGGTTGCCGGAGTCGGTCACATAGAGGTTGCCGTTGGCGTCCCGCACCATGCCCCTGGGATCGTTAAACCGCGCCACACTGCCGGCACCATCGGTGCTGCCACTGTCGTAATCATGGCCCGCTAGAGTGATCCACACACCGGCGGATGTGAACTTTTTGATGTTGTTGTTGCCATTGGTGACATAGATGTTGCCACTGTCATCCGTCACCACGCCTTTAGGACTGAACAAGTCCGTATATGGCAGCGTGGACACCACTCCGGCTGCCGTGATTTTCCGGATGTTGCAGTTGATGCGATCCGCGACATACAAGTTACCGCTCCCATCCAACGCCACACCCGTCGGGGAGGAGAACTGGGCGCTCAGCCGGGGACCATCGGCAACGCCATAGTTGATCGGACAACCGGCAAAAGTGGTGACCACCCCGGCGGATGTGACCTTGCGGATGGTGTGGCTGTCGGCGTCCGCGACATAGAGGTTGCCTGAGGCATCGACCGAGAGGCCGCGCGGATTGTAAAAATCGGCGTCGGTGCCGGTGCCATCGATGTTGAGACTCCAATAATCCGATGTGGGACCGGCGAGGGTGGTCACCACCCCGGCCGGTGTGATCTTGCGGATGTTATTATTGCTGTCGTCGGATACGTAAACGTTGCCGCTGCTGTCCACGGCCACACCTTGGGGATCGTTGAAAAGCGCGGCGCTGCCGGTTCCGTCGGCCCTGCCGGAGACGTCCGGCGTTCCGGCGAACGTGGTCACCACCCCGGCTGGGGTGATCTTGCGGATGGTGCTATGGTCGTTATCCCCGACATACACGACACCCGCCGAGGTCGCGGCAATGCCCATGGGCTGGCCGAATCTGGCAGCACTGCCGGTGCCGTTAGCCGTGCCATTGACCCCCGTCGACCCGGCCAGGGTGCTGACCACGCCGGCGGGTGTGATTTTGCGGATGAGGCAATTGATGGCGTCGGTCACATAGACATTGCCGCTGCCATCGACGGCCACTGCGGTGGTACCGTTGAATTTTGCGGCGGCACCGGTGCCGTTGGCAAATCCCCAGGCCCCGGCGCTGCCTGCCAGGGTGCTCACCACCCCGGCCGGGGTGATCTTGCGGATGGTGCAGTTGAAGGTATCCGCGACATAAACGATGCCGCCGCCGTCCACCGCCACACTGAAGGGCTGGTTGAAGCGCGCGGCACTGCCGGTGCCGTCGGTGCTGCCGGACCGGCCCGGACTGCCGGCCAGGGTGGACACCACCCCGGCGGGCGTGATCTTGCGGATGGTGTGGTTGTGGTTATCCGCCACATAGATGTTGCCGCTGGTGTCCACGGCGGTGCCGTAGGGCCGCCAGAACCGCGCACTGCTGGAGGGTCCGTCAAGCGACCCGGAAGTTCCGGGCGGTCCCGCAAAGACGTTGGCCTGATAGGCGGCACGAGCCATACCGCACCCCGCAACGAACAGCGCGGCGATGACGGGTAAGGCATGGGGAATGCGTGGGGTTGCTGTCATGCTAAGGAAAGGGAAGGAATTCAGGGCTTCATGAGATGTCCGGGTGGAGGAAAAGGGGAACCTGGGGGAAATGGGCCTGGAAGATGTGTTTCGGTGAAACAAAAGATGCGCGAACCTCCAAACGGCGGGTTTGGGAAACGGTATGGGTTAGAAGCCACTTCCATAGTGAAATTCGTCACGCATAAATATCGTTCGGCCCCGATTAAACAAGAAATTTCGACAAGAATTTCGTTGGAAACAGGCTTGAGTTGCCAATTTGAACGGCCATTTCGTCATCGACACCACGGCTCTTGGCACCAGCGTTGAGCTGGGTTCCTGGACCCTGGTGGATGTCGTGCCCCCTGACTCCGACGCGTCACTTCTTGCCTTCGGCTTTTGTTTTGCGGGTATTCCGGATCACCAGCGACTGATAGTTGAAATCCGCAACGTGTTCCTCCATGCGTTCGAGTTTCTTCGCACCCCGCTTGGCTTGCCTGAACCCGGCGGGTGAAATTCAATGATTTTTCTGTCACGCGGCTTGCGCCCCGCGCCAACAAGGGGCGATGAATGCATGCCGCCACAACTCATTTATGATTCCTGATTCCGTCGCCACCCCACCTGCCGGCCGACAGGCCTTTGCCATTCTGGCCCGCGAACACCACCGCGGACTGCTCATCTATGCCCGGGCGCTGGCCTGCAATGAAGCGACCGCCGCCGATCTCGTCCAGGACGCCTTCGTTTCCGCATGGCGCAATCTCGACCGCTTCGATGTCACCCGCGACTTCGGCGCATGGCTGCGCGGAATCATCCGCAACAAGTGGCGCGAGCATCTCCGGCGCCATGCCCGCGAGGTCGATGTCGATGACGCGACCCTCGAAGCCTGGGAAGCGCGTTTCGCACAATGGGACATCAACCGCAACACCGGGCATGCGGAACTCCTCGATACACTCGACGACTGCCTGAAGCACCTGCCTGATCCGATGAGCGAAACAGTGCGGCGTTTCTATTATCAGGAAGAACCCGGTGAACGGATCGCCGCCGCCCTCGGGATCGATATCACCACTTTCCGCAAACGCCTCCAGCGCGCCCGCCAAACCCTGCGCGCCTGCCTTGATCGCAAACTCCCCACCCACGCCTGAAACCATGAATGCCACCTCCCATTCCCATGATGTGCCGCTGGACGGCGATAACCGTTTGATGGATGCCCTGCTGCGCGAACACGCCCGCGCCGGCAACAACGCGGATGACGCGTTCCTAACAAGACTGGCCGCCTCCCTCGATGCCGAACCCGCAGAGTCGCCAAACCACGCCACACGAACCGCATCGCCTGCCCTCAAGCGCCGGTCGCATCGCCTCGCGTGGTCGCTGGGACTTGCCGCCACCATCGCCCTCGCCGCCGGGCTACTTTGGAAAAATCCGCCCGCCCGCGAATCACGGACTGCCCAAGTCCAGGAGTCCGCACCTGACAATAACGGCATGCTGCTGAGCACCGGATTTCCCCCGGAGCTCATCGAGGGCACTCCCAAACCCATGAACGTGCCCCATCTGGTGCCAGCCCCGACCAAGGCACCTGAGTTTTACGTGCCCGCCGGCACCGTCCTCCTTTCCAAAGGCAAAAAGGTGACCAGCAGCGATGCCAACCCCATCATCGGCACCCTGGACCTCGTCACCGATGGCGAAAAGGACGCCGGTGAAGGATATTACGTCGAACTGCAGGACGGCCTCCAGTGGGTGCAAATCGACCTGGAAAAAAGTGCCGGTATCCAAGCCATCTGGATCTGGCACTTCCACTCGCAGCGGCGCGCCTACCACGACGTGATCGTCCAAATCTCGGATGACCCGGAATTCAAAACCGGCGTCACCACCGTGTACAACAACGACTACGATGGCTCCGCCAAGATGGGCAAAGCCACCGACAACCCCTATGTCGAGACCCGTTTCGGGCGGATCGTCGATGGCAAGGGCACCAAGGGCCGCTATGTCAGGCTCTATAGCAACGGCAACACCTCCAACGAGATGAACCATTACATCGAAGTGGAAGTCTTCGGCATCTCCCGCTGAACCTTCTCCCGGTCACGTTTCCGCAGGCTCGCGCCAACAAACGCAGCAACACCAACAAACCAAACCACCATGAAAACAAAACTATCCACCCTGTTTGCCAT
>Ga0118677_10003507_pt2 | contig 28459 bp, 19 predicted proteins | sample AliMusrvi5mmetaG_FD_86154 | JGI IMG/M metagenome (GOLD analysis project Ga0118677, IMG submission 86154) | reverse complement strand
CGCCGAGGTCGTGTTGAACCTAAAAACCAAACATCGGGCACTGCTCGACCTCCTAGGTGATCGCTATGTCGCCCTATATGCCAATTCTGGATAGGGGGTGCGGAATGACGGTTATAATGCCGCTGTTACGATCAAGATTTCTAGCGTCATCATACGCTCCAACGGCTCTCTGGAATGAACGCTCATAGCGATCTACCTGCTCTTTGTTAAAAGCGGTACGCTGGAAGTGAACTACCTCAAATGCGGGTTGCCGCTCCAAACGGTCAAGTGTCGCCATTTGGTGCAAAAACAAGATGGCGGACATAAACGCCAGTATGATGAACAAGCGAAGTACGGAATGGGTTGTCATGACATTTCACCTGTAGGTTGTTGAGTGAGAAAACGGCAAGCGAATAAAATTGCTGGCCTTATCCATAACGACGCAGAGGAACGGCAAAATGGGGAGAATTTAAAAAGATTTGGAAGCATTTTTTTGTGGACATACAAATCTTCAAAGAAGCGCGGCGCGAAGATCGGGCAGTGTCACCATCCCCGAAGCGAAGTCGGCGACTTGGTGACCGTCGGCCAGTGGACGGGGTGCGGACAAAGGCAAGGCTCATTCCCAAGGCGCGGGGGTTTGCAGTGCTTTGCGCAAACGCTCGTTAGGTTGCGGCGGGGCATCGAGGCGCGCCAAAAACTCTGCGTAAGCTTTAGGACTCACGGCAAACACCGTGTGGTCGAGAATAGCCTCCTCGGCGGCCCGGCGGGTGGCTTCCAGCATGAAATCAGTCCGGTTCTTGCCCAGCAACTGAGCGGCTTGGTCGATCAACCAGCGTTCTTCGGGCTTGATGCGGATGGTTAAGCTTTCTCGCTTGGCCGCGTTGGGAAGGGTCATGCTTGTCACCTGCTTGTCTGGCTAAAATCTAGTTTAGGATAACATTTTGTAATGCTATTATCATTATGCGATGAAGCGGAAGCGGCAAGAACTAATAGGAGGTTATGCCCATCCTAGCGTGGAAAAAGGCTATAAGATGTGCGACAAAGGAGGCACATCAAGCGGTTACGCGCAGGATAGCCCACGCGGCTTTTGCCCTTTCGCTCGGTAAAGTTGACAACTAGAGAACCCTGCCGCGTCGGGAATATGAATGCGTCGGTAATCTGTCATGGCGAAAGGCTTTTGATGGATTCACGCGATTGATGCGGTTCATTCCTCACCTCACCCTGTGGGCCTGAAAATAATTTTGTAAGTGTTACTTACCGTTTTACGAAAAATCTGCTTCTTTGGGAATTTGAGTGGAAAGCGATCCGTGCCAACTAGCTGCACACTTTGAAAACAATAGCATGCTGGTAGGCTGTTACCCGTCACCATTTAAATTCCCAAAGACCCAAAAATCTTCGATTTTAATAAATTACCTAAGTATATGATATAAAATTAATAAATGACTTTCCGCCCAAGAACTATCTATTTTGAACTCATTGGGAATAGTTGCTTCGGACTAGAAGAATCTTTATTCAACGTTGCATCAAGTTCTTCGGGTGGCTCACCTTTACCAGAAGCAACAATGGTTCCAAAATCCTCTGGCGAAAAATCTATCCCTGATGTTATAGCAGTATTTAACTTCCCCAAGTTTAATAATTGAACATCCACATAATAATAAATCGTGTCTCCAGATTTGTTTTTTCTTTTAAGAAAAACTATTTCGTAATCGTCTTTTGTGACCTCGTGCGCTATTGCATGTATGTTGTTACCCCCTTCTTTCAAAACCCCATCTTCTACATATTGTAGGAGGTCGATAAACGAAACGTTATTATCGTGAGCTGCTTTTTGTAGCTTGTGGTAAATATCTTGGAATTTACCGATAACCTTGCCACCTGTGTCTTCTTCAAATGTGTGAATCTGATCCTCAATTGGCTCCTTTGGCCACATTACTTCAGTAACAGGAATTTTTGCAAGAAGTTTTCGTCCATTAATTATATAAGCTATGGTAACCATGTAGGTTTTATACTGCTTTGAAGTCACTTCCCTCAGCTTTTGTATCTCCCATTCGGTAGCTGATTCAGGATTTATAGAAAGGTATACGCTACTATCAATGCTATGCATTGGAGTACCGCAGATTTTTAACCATTCTTGGCTCACCATTATTTCAAGGACAATTGGTTTAATTTTCGTATTAGAATGTCTTTTAAAATCGTATCCTTTAGTAGAGTCAATTTTTCTATATATTTCAATCAAATTAAGAAGTGCAGAATCAATATTGTAATGTAAATGCCAGTGCCACGGAGCTTTATGCCATGCAGTCTCGGAAATATAAGATTCATATAGGAAGGCAGTAATGGCTTCATCATATCGCTGATAACGTTTAAGAAATAAACCATATTGATTATATATTTCACCAAGTAATTGTATATCAAGGTTTGTTTTGTGACTGTGTTCAACATCTCCGACCATATCTACAATTTGTTTTGCTTTTTCTATTTCATTAGTATTTGCTGCCACAGCAATGGCTTGCTTGGCAATTTGCAAAATATCTACAACTTCCTGTCCTTGAATATTATTATGTAAATGGTCGTGGTATACTTTTAAAGCTTGTAAGTAATGGGCAAGAACATTTTGCTTGCCTTTTTCCCCGCCATATTTTTCATCAAAGTTGGAATACTGTATACAAATCTTCATTAATATCATGTTAATATTGGTATTTTCTGGGTACTCTAACGATTTCTGTGTTGCTTTTTGCAGTGCTTTTTCCAGGGATTCTTGCCAGATTTGTATTTCCTGAGGATTGTCCTTATTTGCTGGTTCATCAAGACTTGCTAATCTCCATAAGTCGTTGACGAGGGCAAAAGAATATTCAGGGAGACTATCAGTTCGCTGGACAATATCATCCAATATACTGATGGATTCGGAATATGCTCTGCGGGCTTCACTGTAATCACCAATAGATGACGATAGCGATGCGTATTGCTCTAAATTTTTGGTCAACATCCAACTGTATCGAATCACGCTAGGGTTTGTAGTGACTAGACCTCGGTTAGTTTCTACCGCCAATTTGTAAGTCTTTCGCGCTTCGTCGGGTTTATCAATAGAAACCAGTAATGCTCCCTTATCACTCAAAGAAGTGACGTAATTCTTTTGGAGAGAGGGGGAGTCAGGCTTTAGTTCTATTGCTGTAGACTCATAATGATGCGCTTCATCAAGCAATTCCTGACTCTTTTGAAAATTCTTTTCATTCTTATAAATTATTGAAAGGCCGTCTTTTGCACGGAAAATTAAATTGAGTGTATCAGCTTTCTCGATGTAGGTTTCCAGAATTTGCAAAGCCAAATCTGAACTGGCTTCAAAATCCTTCTTTGCCGTTGCGTCATTGGTTTCCATTTTGAGGTTACCAAGGAGTGTATAGGCGTTAGCTAATTGAAAGACTACTTCCGTGTCTGTTTTATGTTCAAGCAAGAGAGATTTTAGTTCTTGGGTAGCCAGTTGTGCAAAAGGCAGTGCTTTTTCCTGCTGTTTGTTTCCCCAATAGAGTTTCCCCATTTCTTGCCGTTGTTTTGCGAGTTCAAATTTATAACGCCAATCGTTTGGTGACGATTTAGTATCGTACTCCAATAACTGGATAGCTTCTTTGATTTCATTTTCTGCGCGTTGAATTTCTCCGATGTCAGCCAATATTGAACCTAATGTGCCTTTTGCCTTGGCATATCCAATATGGGTATCGGGATCATTTGGATTGCGCTTAATAAGTTCTGCATATTGCGCAACCGCCCGGTCGGCAAACTTTTTCATCAGTTCCTGCAAACCTGGAATATCCGCCAATTCCTTGCGGCCTATGTCATAAACAAAGGTATCGACGGTCTTGCGTGCTTCGGCAAAATTCAACTCGGCTTCCTGTTTGCCTTGCCAAGCCAAATACCCCGCCCAGCCCGCGCCGCCAGCCAGCAAGGACATAACCAATGCCAAACGCCGGGCATTGCGGGTGCGTTGTTGCTGTTCTTGCAATGCGGCTGCCTGTTCTGCTGCTTGACGGGCTAGTTCGGCGGCTTTGAGTTCCTGATTGGCGCGGACGGAGGCTTGAATCCACTCAATTATCTGCGCGTCCAATAATTCGTGCATCTCGCGCATTCGCTCCAGCAAGCCTTCCGCATTAGCCAGCAACGGCCCAGCGGGCAGCAGGAACCCAGCGGCTTGATCTGCGGTTGCCGCTTTCCAGTCTTGCGCCTGTCCTTTCAGCCGTTCATGTAATTGCTTGTCAGGCAGGAAGCCCTCGATGATCCGCTCGGCAGTGGGCCAATACTGCAACAAAGCATCGTGGGCGACACGCACTTGAATATCACCATTGACTTGCCAGTCTTGCACCAATAGCCGTTTTTCGGTGAATGCATCAATCAACCGTCGCCCCGGACTGCCCTCGGGAAAGTCAGCGAGGCTTAATGGACGGGCGGCGATTTGCTGATCACCCGCCACCCTGGCAGCGGTGAGCTTCCATAACAGCCGATACAGGCTATCGCGGGCGGAATTGTCGAGCGACTTTTGTTTGAACGTGGTTTCAGCATGGCGTCCAATCGCGCCAAACAAACCACCCAAATCGTCATAACTGGCGTAGGCCATTTGCTTTTGCCCACTTTCGTAGGCGACGTGATACAGCCTGTAAAGAACAAATTCCAGCAGGGGCAGCGCATCGGTGCGATCACCAATGTCTTTGAGCAGTCGGTCAGCCAAACTCACGCCGGATGAGTCTTTTTCCCAACCGTAATCCGCTAGTTCCGCCGGGCCTTTGATGATTTGATCTAACGCGCTGGCATTCAAGGGGGGAAGGTTAAACTGACCGTCGTCGTCAAATAGAGGCAAGAAGAGCGATTGTTGATATTGCGGGTAAAAGTCGTTGCGCAGCGTGGTGACAATCCACACCCCCGCCGCTTGCAGACTTTCAAGGAATTCGGCAAGGCGTTTTAGGGTGTTGTTGTCGAAGCCAGCAGTGAAAAATTCCTCAAACTGGTCGATCAACCATAGGAAACGCAGTTCCGCCGGAAACGCCGTTGTCAGTTGGCCGGCCAAGTCGGTTAAGGTGTCCGGCGCGGCGAGTTTTGTAAAAATCGCCTTGGCGTTGGGTTGTTTTTGCCAAGCGGCAAAAATCGACTGGGCCAGTGCCGCTTCGTTTTTGTCCGTGCATTCGCTAGGTCGCCAAGCCGCCCAAACGATGGGACGTTTTTTCAAGGCGTGCGGGCCTGCTTCCAAAGCCGGAATGAGTCCGGCACGTACCAACGAACTTTTGCCCGCGCCGCTGGCAGCGATGATGAGCAAGCCACTGCTGCCAGTCGCCTCACGATTTAGCAGGCGAAGGCAAAGCTTGGTCACATCCTTTTGCCGACCAAAGTAATTTTTGCGGTGTTCGTATTTAAACGGGAAAAGGCCCAGATAGGGCGCATCGAGGTAGGATTTGCGAATGGCGATACCCAAATGCTGGGCGGCTTCGTCGAGGCGTTCGACCGGGAGCAACTGCGCGTGTTTGGCTTGTGCGGCGGCGATAAGATCGGCATCGATCTCCGCCTCGTTAGCGCGTGGGTAAAACAGCATTCCACCGACTGGCAGGGTTTGCAGTGCGGCCAGCAGTTTCTGCGGAACCCCTTCGACTGCCTGCACCCTGCCTTTGTCGTCCAGCGCCCCGGTCGCGGCCAAGGGCGGGTAGCCTTGTGGGCGAGGCATCGCCTTGACTAAGGTCGCCACAGCGAACAGCAAGCCACCGCTGCCGCCGATCACCCCCGTCGGCAGATTGTCCCGCAGGAAGCGGACGGTTAAGGTTTCCCGCACGTAGCCCTCGCGCCAAAGCAAATCATAGGCCGTTTCCACACCGATCTCAGCAGAGCGGGACAGGTCGTCTTCCTTATCCGGGACAAGCCCCGCATCACATTCGCGTTGCGGAGGGCCATAGCGAAAGCCGCCACGTTCTTGGAACGCCAGAGGGACAGCGCTGCCTTGTTGGGTGTTGGGATCGAATAGCAATAGCCAAAGGGACATGGGGGGGTTCCTTGTTTTGTTGGGTTATGTTATAGGGCGGGCGCTGCGGAAGTAAAGCAAGCCTAAAAACCCCCTCTCCCCTCGGGAGAGGGCTGGGGTGAGGGCCAATCAAAAGCCGCTTTACTTCCGCTGCCACCTATAAAGTTTAGGTTTCTGAATCCAATGGTTTGCCGTAATCAACGAACTCCAGTTGCGCCAAATCCAAATTGCCGGGGATTTCCGCTTCGGCGATGCCTCGCCGGTTGACTTCGCCCAAGTCATATTCTTGTCCGGCGATGCCCACCGTGATGCGCCGTCCTTGGAATTCAGGGATGCGGTGTTCGCTGAACTTAACCTTGACGATTTTCCACGCCGGGTCGTCGGGGATGTATTCGACGGTCAAACTACAATCGCCACCTAACAGGCCATCGTGGCGCAAGCCTTTTTCGTTGATTTTGCCGTCGGAGGCGGCCAATAGGGTAATGCGTTCACGGTATGCACTAGGTGCAGCCGGAGGCTTAGCGCTTTGTTGGTGTGCTTGCGCCGCTTGCCAAGCCAGTTCGAGCAATTCCGGGCTTGGGGCTGGAATCTCTATTTCACGGGGTTCAGGCAATTGGGTTTTTAGCCAAGCGAAGAATTCGCCGATTTCTGGGTTCATTTGGGTATTTGAGGTCATGGTTTTAGCTCCGCTCGATCAGGCCGATAAAAGGGTTAGAATCTGTTCTACTTCGGCATCGGCCAATCCGAGGGTTTGGGCAATTTCTGCCAACGAACTTTTCGACACTAATATCCGCAGCACCGCGAGGATTTTCGGGGAGTCCTGCCGATGTTCTGTGCGGGTCAGGTTTAACGCCTCTTCCATGCCTTGGATATCTTGCGTGGCTTTCTCCATTTTGTGCCGATGTTTAGCCACTTCGTCGGGTTTCAGATGCAGCCGTAACGCGAGTTCACGGTGCGATAGGTTTTCAGCAGATAGCCATTGCAAATAGTCTTGGCGTAATATGCGCTCTTCTTCGGGCGCGAGCAGCTTTTTGCGTTGTGTCTCAAAACAGCAGTCCAGCCACTTGTCTTCCACCTGCCTTTTTTCTGCTTCGGCTTTGCGCAATGCGCTTTCCGCTTTTTTTACGGGTGCTTCCAATAGCCGTTCAAATTCGGTGAGTAAGTGGGGCGGTTTTTCGCTGACGGGTTGTGCGGTGGCAAGGGGCGCTTCATAACGAACAGCAATGTTTTTTATGATGGGCAAGACTTCTTGCAGGCGTTGTTCGCGGCGAAAATCGCCAAATTCGACCGTGAAACCGTCATGAAGCAATTTGAAAACTTTCTCTATGGCATAACGGGCTTTGTCACGGGTGGTTTGCAGTTGGCGAATAATTTCTACTTCTTCATAGCCTTGTAACAGCAAATCGCATACTTGATACCGGAAAGCAAAATTTTTCAACTCACTGTCCAGTCGCCCTTGCGCCCGCTTTCGCTCCGAGGGGGTGCTAGCGGATTGCAGTACGGTTTCGGCGGCTTTGACTTCTGCGTATAACAAGGCTTCGACTTTTCTCAGGTTCCGCTCCTTGACGGCATCATCGCCTTCATCGCCAATTATTCCACTGAGTCCCTCTGGTTCTGCCTCATCTTCGTCTTCGTTGTCTGGCTTTATTCCATGCCCAGTGTTCAACGGGTCCAATTCTGGCTGATGAGCCTCATTCCAATCGAGGCCGTCGTCCAGCGCTATTTCATCTTCCTGTTCATTACCACTCAGGGAGGTAGACCGGGTTAAAGGTAAGTTGCCTTTATTCCTAGAACTATCAATTATCAACTTTTGGGCTTTCCAATAAAACAGCCCCTTCATTGGGATGCGGACCTTGGAGGCCAACGCCAATAAAGCCTGCATTTCCGCCGGAAAATCGTCGGGTATTGGTGTTTCTTGTTCCAAGCCATCGAAAGAGTCCGAAAATCCTATTTCTTCTACATCATCAATAGCCTGGGAATTGTGCGCGGTCTCCACCTTGCCACTGTGCTGCCGGTTCAAATTTTCCGCTTCGCCACGCAAGGGATTTAATTCTTGGTTTATCGCGTAAGCTTTAACTTCGCATTCTGGCGGATTGCCATCCGGCCATTGACATGCACAGAAATTTTTGGCTTCGTCAGCCCAAGTGCCGATTTTTCCACCCCAGTCTGCCACTCGCTTGGCAAGAAACACGTTATCCGTAGGGCTAGTCACCAAGGGTGCACGTTTTTTCAACTGCGCATAAGCAATTTCACGCCCTTCTTTAATATTCCTCCCTAGGTAGAACATCAAATCTTGAAAAATATCGTGGTGCGTAGAGGGGCATTTGTGGTTGTGTTTTAAAACACTGGCTAAATAGGGCAAGAATTCCTTTGCCAGCGCATTGTAATAGGCAGTGAAATAGATGTTGAATTGCTGCTTGTCGGACTTGTGGTTTAGCCAGCGGCATTGCAAAATCAAATAAGAGGGTTCTTGATGCATGGGCGGTTTTTCCTTGTTTTGTTATGGACCTTTAGATTTTACATAGGACTAACGTTGTTTACTCGCTTTACACTGAAAGAGACGATTGCAGAGACTGGAATGGGGGAAAAATGGAGAAAAAAATTGTGCTTGGCGCAGGCAAGCATTCCTTCACCGAAGCCAAAGCCTCGTTACCCCCCCCTCGCTCTACCCAATACAGCATAAAGCCAAGCCTGATTCAAGTATTTCTGGGCGATTTCGCCACTTTCAAAAAAACTCCCCATTCGCGGTTTAGCTCACGTCTTGTTGATTGAGGGCGCAAGTTTCGCCTTAAACAATCATTGCAAAACAGCTATGGGAGCCTGACATGAAAAAATTATTGGTTTGTTTGTTAGTGGCAAGTGTATTGACTGGCTGCGGCATGTCCGCCCAACAAAGGCTTGCATTGCAAGAGGCCGAAAATAGAGCAACACAATTGAGAATACAACAGCAGCGAGAATGGGCCGAGCAACAACGGCGCAGCCAGTTAACGCCGGATCAAAGGCACGCCGAAGACTTGGCGAAGATTAAAGTCGAACAGGAGCAATATAGAGCATTGGGTACCGTGGGAGGCGCAGTTATATGTGCCATGTTCGGATGTTGATCGACTGATTTTTGCCTGATAGTCTGGATGTTGCGCAGCGGAATATGGGATGGAGTGGCGTTAAGGCTGGGTTGAGTGTAAGCGTCCACTCCATCATGGGAGCGCGGGCATCTCGCCCGCTGGAATAGCGGCTAAGATGGCCGCACTCCCAGGAAAAGGCAGGGGGAGTGAACGCCAATGCTGTTGAATTAAGCTCGGATATTCCCTCCCCCCACGGGGGAGGGTTAGGGTGGGGGCAAGATAAATCAGAGGCTTCGCCACCTTTTGGTCGCCCCCATCCCGACCTTCCCCCGAAGGGAGTTAATTCAACACTATTGGAAGTGAACGCTTACTATTTCGTGAAGCTCTGTCTGGGCTATTTGTTGTATTTTAGAGTAAAGCTTATCCAACAGTGTCTCTTTGAATAACTTCATAAGAGTCATCATTAAGCAATTCTTTGATTTTTTTGATATCTGGATGATTAAGTCCTTGCCACCTAAAATGCAAAAAGTCATTACGAATTTTATCATGGTATTCTCTTTCAAAAAATTTTGGCGGTTCTTTGTTACCGGGTGACAGATAGTTATTTAACGCCATATAGTTATTAAGTGTAATATAATTGTTAAGACCGAGGTAAATATTTTTTGCTTCCTCATATCGACTCATAAACAACAAAGCATGTGCAATATTTATCTTTATCCATAGATGTTGGGGTGCCAAGCTTGAAGCGCGAAGAGCAATGGACAGTGCTTTTTCATAATTTCTGTTGGTCAATTCCGCATAAGATAAGATGCCTAAGAATTTTGCGGACACGTTATTCCTTTCGTGTATCTTTATACGGTTTCCATTTATCTCAAGAAATTCCTTGAGAATACCTTTTGCCACATCATTAAGATTTAATGTTTTGGCACTTGTGCTATTGTTTAAATTTGCTTTTTTTATTAACGCTATGGTTCGGCAATAATAATAGAACTTTCTTTCATTGTTATTTTTTGCTATCAATTTTTCAAAATATTCTATTGCAAGATCAATGATATATTTATCAAAATCCTTTGCACCAAATATATAAATAAGTTCTGGGTCATGTGACGAACCGAGTAAAGCTTGTATTAAGACAGAAACAGCTTTTATAGCTTCCATGGTATTGTCAGTTGAACCAAATCTTATCCATAGGTCAGCGTGAGCTTTTGCCATCTCACAAAATAAATACGCTTCTTGTATATTTTTATTTTTTAAGTATAAAAAACAATTGTTTAACTCTGCCATAACTGCATCAGCAGAAATTTTTTTCGAGATATATTCGCCATGTAAGTTAAGAGTTCGATCAAAAAAATTTAAAGTATAATTAGACGCATCTGATATTTTAGATAATTTTATGAACTCACCAGCTTCACTCAGATATTTATTGGCACTAGCTCTATCATTGGCATTGATGGAGTCATCGGCCAACTGTTGATATGAGCCAATTACTTCTATTGCCCCTTGTTTTTTTATAAAATCCATTACTGAATCAACCCTTTTAATATAATTCCACGTCAAGACTACATATAATAAAAGTAACACCCAAACATATCCCTCTATTTTCTTCCATATCACAATATCAATTGCTAAAAATTTTAAACCTATCCGCTTTGATAATACAGTAATGTTCCTCTGTTTTACCGCCTTAAGCGCCGAGTACTTTAATAATATGCCACGACCAAGACTGATCAAGGGAAAAACAACAGCAACTGCCGCAAATAAATTCAAAAAATTTAAAATACTTGGATCACCAAAATCGAGCGGTTTAATAAAAAACAAATATACTGGATAATACATGACAAAAGAATACAAACACGTTAATAACATATCAACAAATGCAGTGACAAGATATGGCTTTATAACCAAGCTCCTGTATGCCTTGAAATAAGGCATCGACAAAATAAGAGTAACAAAAATAAAAAATAAAAAATTTAATCCATCATATCCTATTATCGCATCTACAATCTCATCTACCCCAATGGCCTCAACAATATATATCATTGGAATTAGTATAATTATACTAGATAAAATCCATAGCATCCGAAACGCTGTTCGGGTATTTTTAATTGATTGCAGTAAAAAATCCTGAATGTCAGGATTGCTTGCCTCGCTACCGAGGCAAGCAACTAATACCTCGGCATGCATGACCTCGCTAGGCCGACTTATCAATAACCGTTCAGGCCGTCCATTTCGCTCCCAATGTGTGGCAGCATTGCTCAACTTGCGTTTAGCCTGCAGAAGCTCCCGGTGTTGCTCAATCGCCGCACCGATTTTGTCCCACGCCGTCAACAAGCAATCGTGAACCAATTCAACGGTCGCTTCTTGCGTATCCGCATCAACGTTGCTAATCAGCAGCCGCCCGTCGATGAGTTTGCGCACTAGGCTGGCTTGCTGCGGTTCGGCGGCAAAGGCGTTTAGCCGTGCGCGTTGGCGCAGCGCTTGCTTGCCGTCCTCCGACAAGCGCACTAAGTGGAGTAACACTTTGGGCAGGGCGTCACGTTCTTCGGCGGAACATTCCGACAGAAGTTTGTCGGCATAATGACCGACAGCACCCGCCAAACCGCCGACTTGGAGGGGTTTGTCCAACGCCACAGGCTGGCGCGGCACTGGTTTTTCCTTTCTGCGCAGACGGGCCAGTAACTTGGACAAAAAGCCGACTGGCCTATCGGGGTTGCCCACCAATGCTGTTGAGTTAAGGTTTGGGTTCGTCGTTTCCGCAGGAATTGCCGGAACCCATACGCTCGGGATGATTGGCAGAGTAACGTCCCTGTCACATGGATACCGGCAGTCCATGCCGGTATGACGGCTTAATTCAACAATATTGGCGCTGTCCGCCGACGGCTGTTCGCGGGGCTGGTCGCTGATGCTGGGCAAACCCCCTAGCCGCCGATAAGCCTCCCAAGTCAACCAGCCGTTGTTGACACGCTCCGGGTCTTCGTACAATTCGCTCAACACGAATCCCAGCAACGGCAGCATGTCCTCGCCGCCTTGCAGCGCTTCGTCGCGGATGTGCGCGGCGAGGTTGATGCCGGTCGCGGGGTCGGTTTCAAAATCTAACTTTCGCAATTTCGCCGGACCCCGTATCGCCAGTTCCAACGCGGTTTCATGCATTTTCGGCAAGGTGTGGCCGTTGCCGAAGACTTCGAGCAACAGCGAGTTTTGATAGGGGTGGAAGTATTCGGAGCGCAGCGTGGCGATAGGCCACACGCCCAGTTTTTGCAGGCGTTTTAGGAAGATACCGAAGGCGTGGATCGTTGCTGCCGGGTAATCCAAGCTGAACAATTCCTCCATTTGGTCGATCACCCAGACGAAGCGCCGATGTTGGGGCAGGACGGCGGCCAATTCGTCGGCCAAGGCCGACAATGGGCTGTCGTCCCTTGGATTCGTTGTCAGCGGAAGGGGGTGGGTGTCGGAATATGTCGTTGTGACGTTTGGCGAGGATGCCATAAACTGCAATTCCGGCAGATGCGCCCAGGCTTGACGCAATGCGTTGGTCAGCGCCGCTTCGCTGGCGGCGGCATCGTTTTTAGTCACGTCTTGGGGAAGCCGCCAGATGTGGTAAAAAATCGGGCGTTCCAACAAGTCTTCATGTTGTTGCAAATCAGGGATCACGCCTGCGCGTATCAGCGAGCTTTTGCCACGACCGCTAGAACCAATGACCAAGATGCCGGGGGTGCCGTCTTTTTCGCGTTTTAGCAGTTCCTCACAGACGGCGTTACTATCGGTTTTGCGCCCGAAGAAAATGCGCCGGTGCGCCGTGTCGAAAAAGCCGAATCCCCGATAGGGGTTGCCTTGCCAGAAATCCTTGACCGTTATCCCCAGCGCGGACAACGCTTCTTCCAAGTGCTCAACGGCGACCATACGCACCCCGGCCAGGTGCGCTGTTTTGCGCAGTTCGGGGTTAAGGGCATCGTCATTGGCGCTGGGATAAAAAAACAGCGCCTTTGGTTGCTCATCGGTACCCGCAGTCGAAGCCGGTGTTGGCTCTGGAAGTTTTTCGACTATCGCCAAATAAGCCAGAAGTTTTTCCGGCACGCCGTCTATGGCTTGCACCCGGCTTTCCTCGTCCAACGCGCCCGTGGCGGCCAGTGGCGGGTAGCCTCCCGTGCGCGGCAGGGCCGCAGTGACGGTGGCCAAGGCGAACAACAAATCACCACTCGCGCCGCTGATGCTCTTATTGCCGCCTTGTGCCAACAGTTCAGCCTCATCCAATTGGAAGCGCACGGTACATTGCTGCCGTATGGGGTTGTCAACATGGTTGTACAACAGGCGATAGGCCAAGGCCCCGCTCTTGAGTGCCGAGCGTTGCAGCGCGTCGTTTACGTCGAGCGGTTCGCGCCAGCGGGTTCCCCAGGTTTCCGAATCCGGCGAGGGATTGTCAGACACCCAGTACAGTGCAAAATCGTCGAATTTTTCGCCTTCCGCACCCGTCGAGAAAGGGCGTGGGTGTTTGCCCCACTTGGTCGGGGCGGGATGCAGTTGCAGCACACAGCCTTGATTGGTCGAGGTTTTTAATAATAGCCATAAAGACATATCGTGATCTTTCCTAGTTTTTTATGTGTTGCGCTTATGGTCTGACGTTACGCATGGAGTGGCAAAGCTCGCTTTGCCTGTCAAGGCAAGCCTTAACACTCCAAAACGAATCGCCGTAGGTCGGCAATCCTTTGCCGATAATAGCACAGGGGGAATGTGGGTAACGTCAGTTAGGGTGTAAGCTTTCTCACTGGATTGGGTTTCCCGATCCAAGGCATTGGCTACGTAAACATTACTGCGAAGCCTCCGCGATCAAGCGCATGGACGCGGCCGACACAAGCTGTTGGTAATCATCAATTATCTTTTTGAACTCCGCACTGTTTGCCGGTATCTTGCCCATGACTTGCAATAGGGAAATGATCTCAGAAAATTCGTTGCGGGTCTCAGCCAACCCGCCCAGCGAGACATTGATGTCCTTAAGACGTTGCATAGTGTGCGCAGCCTGTTGTTGCAGTTGGGTTCTCGTGGCTTGGTTTTTCTGCCATTCCAAGGCATTCTGCAGATGCAGATCTTCCGATTCCCGATGCGCTTTTACCCGAATGTCGATCTCGTGGAGCCGGAAGAATTCATCGGCCTGCTTTTGGGTGTCGTATTCATCCTGTTTGCACGTCATTTTTATCAACAGTGCCAACAGATCAACCGCGCACAGTACCGCCGTTAGCAATTTACCCCAAAACAACACGTTGGGGTTTTTCTGGCCCAGTTCCTCCAAGGCGTTCGACAGGGTGAGAAAATCGTAAGCAGCGTATTCGTTGAACTCTTTGAGTGCAGATTGTTTTTCAGCCCCGAGGCTGGCTAGTTCCTGTTGTTTTTTCGTGAATTGTTCGGTGAGTTGCTGGCGCTGGGTTGTACGCAACAGCCTGTCCTCGTCGGCAGATTCCTTCATGGTCAACAGGGTTGACTTGCAGTTTGCCAGTGCAGTGTTCAGCCGCGATTGCAAGTCGCCCAATTGTTGTTTCAAGGTGTCGATCCTAGTTTGGATCGCCCGCGCCACCGGCCCAACTTTTGGGCGTTTTGTTCGGCTTTTTGGGCCACCGGCCACCTCGTCGGCGTACTCTTGTTCTGCAGTGCTGATTTCGCCTTGCTTGGCTGTAATCAGCCGTTGCAACTCGGGGTCTTCGCCGCATTGTTGCGCATTGAAGCCGCCGTCTTTCAGTTTATCCGTATCTGCCGCAAGGATTTTAATTTCGGCATTAACGGTTTTGATTTTATCGTCATATTCCTGGGCTTTTGCTTTGGCCTTCACCTCATTCCTTTCGTGCAGCATTTCTTTCAGGTTCGGCTCGAACATCTTCAGCACCAAGGGATGGGCGACGACGTAGCCGATCAAGATGGCGAGTGTCAAGCGGCTGATCACCGGTATGGAAAACAAGTCCCGAAGGATGCTTTTGGATTTTGTGACGGTCATCACCAAGAAGCGATCCAGGCTGAAAATCACGATGCTCCAAAACAAGCCGCCGCCCAAGGCGATATATAAGGCATGTTGGTCTTGCGCAAAGACCGTCGATAACCAATAGCTGGCCGATATGAAGGCAAACATGCTGGGGATTAGGATCAGGAAGCCAAGCTGCGCATATTTCATCGTGACGGGCCGGGTGCACGTCATCAATAATTCGATGTCGGCACCGCTGCACCAAATCAGAAATTTTTTCAGGATGGATAAGTTGTTCTTGGCCATAACCATGTTCTCCTGAATGATAAAAGTTTTATGTGTGGGCCGGAGTACGCGCCCCTTATCCTCTAAGACGGTCATTGAGAAACAAATGGGGGAAATTCGCAGGTAAAGATGTGAACGTTGCCCAGGTAGCTCTAGGTCAGGTTTGGGTCGTTGGCTGCCTACCAATGGCAGTCGCTGAATGATCGCTTTCATTAAAATCAGCCATTCACTGAAAAGTGGGTGCTAACTTTTCCTAGCCGATTCCGCCCACTGGCAAATCCCATTCCCTTGCCCATCATAAAAAAGCCCGCAACCATCCACAAGGGATGCCTGCGGGCTAGTCCAACCTTCAAGCAATCAATCGCTTCGCCAATTCGACTTCCAAACTGTCGCCGTCCTGGTTGAGGACATCCAGGCCGGTGTCGGGCATGTCGCCCGAGGTGGATTGGCTGACGGCGATTTTCTTGGCCATCAGGCGCAGGCAGTCAATCTGCGCCGTTTCCGCGTAGCCGAGGTAGAAAACCTCCACAGGATGTTTCTGGCCGATGCGCCAAGAACGCCTTGAGGCTTGCTGGACCGTGTAGACATTGTAGCCTGACTGCAGGAACACAATGCACGGGAAATCCAGCAGGTCCAAGCCGGTCTTGACCAGTTCCGGGTTGCAAACGAGGACATCAATGCCCCGGTCCACCTGTTCCAGTATCCAGTCTTCCCTTTTTGAGGTGTCCACGCTGGAGCGCAGCACCGCCGATTTGAAGCCTTCGCCCTGCAACAGGTTTTTGATCCGTTGCGTGGTGTCGCGGGTGCCAGTGTAAATGGAATACACCAACACCTTGCGGCCTTGGGCCTTCTGTTCCCGGCACAGCCGGATCAGTTCCAGTTCTTTGGGCGCGGGTTCCAGTTCGCCGAACACCGCCGGCGCGAAGGCCAACAGATCCCCGCTGCGCGGATGCTTGACCATTTCGTCGCGGAACGCGCAATCCGGCCAGGCCAGCAGCACGTTCAGCACGACCCCGAGCAAGGTCTTGTCGCCTTTCGCCAGTGCCGCCTTCATCTCCAGAGTGAGCCGGATGCGCAAGGTCTGGTAGCGGTCGGACTGTTCGTGTGCCATCGGCACTTCGAGCAGTCGCTCGTCGTAAGGCGGCAGCACAGTCCCGCTAATATCACGCAGTTTGAGAAACGCCGTGTAAGGCAGGACGTAACGGGCGATGCCCTTCGGTCCGAACCCCGGTGCCTTTTTGGTATGCACCGCGACTTTGTTGCCCTTGGCGGTTTTGTGGCTGCCCGCGTCGGTCTCTTTGTAGATGTCTTTGAGGACACCATGCTCGCGCATGAACGCCAACGCAGCCGGGGCCAAGCTGCCGCGCCGGTTGGCTTTGAACCCGTCTTCGATCATCCGCCGGGTGAGCGCCCGCCAAAGCAGAAAGAACAAGTCGTCGGCGTAACCGCCCATCAAGGTGCCGGTGAGCAACACCGCCTTGCGGCATTTGGCCGCCAGCACCCCCATGGCCTGGCCTTGCGCCGAGCCGTCGTTCTTGTACTCGTGGCCTTCATCCACCACCAGCAGGTCGAAAAACCCTTGGGGTAGATAACGCTTCACGAATTCGGTGGCTTGGTAGCCGCCCTGCCCGAACGCGAACTCACGGGTTGCCAGGCTCCGCTCCATGCGCTGCGCCTGGCGGTCGCCGAACACCAGTTCGCCCTCATCGTCCATCAGGTTGATGAAGTCGAATGGATTGTCCGCCAGCATGCCGCCCAATGCATCCGCGCCAAAGCCAGTGATTAGCTTGTCCGCCGTTTTCGGGCCTATCGTCGGCAACTGGCACAATGCCTCCTTCACGGTGGCCTGGGTGTCCCTGGCGGCACCGGGCCGCTTCAAGGTCCACAACCGGGTTCCGCAGTGTGGACAGGCTTGGCGTTTTTCGTCGGCACCGGCGAGGAACCGGTCCGCCGCCATCCAAGTGCCTTCCGCATCGGTCAGTACCGTCCCGCAATCGGGGCAGACGGCAATAAGCAAGAAAAAATCGAAAATGGTCATTTCGGTATGGATGGCGGAAGGTCTGCGTGTCATAATATCGTTTGCCATTAGTTCGACAATCAATTAAACTCGCAAACCTTTGCCTGCTGTTGATTTGCAATGAAGTAATATTACAGATTATTTTTATGCGACTACTTTGTAGATTTCCATAGTGTATCTTTTTTCCTAGCGTAGTAATAATTTATGGAAATAAATCCTAGTTATAGCTTATTGAATAAAAGCTCTAAAATTGGTGGGAGACCTATTCAGATATTTGTATCATACGGCAAAGAGGATGCCAAGATAGCGACAGAAATCGGTCATGCCTTGGAGAAGGAGAATTATATTGCATGGCTCGATAAACACAGACTCTTAGCTGGCATGGTATGGCGAAGAGAAATCAAGAAGGCAATCCGGGAAAGTGATTATTTTTTAGCTGTTATTTCAACTAGCTCACTTGAACGAAGGGGTTTTATTCATACTGAACTTAAAGAAGCATTGGAAATATGGTCTGAAACCCCTTTTCCTAAAGTTTACCTTATCCCTGTGCGTATTGATGATTGCGACCTTTCAATAGTTGGGCTTGAAAATCTTCATTGGGTGGATATATTTGATGGCAATAGACATGAAATAACTAATACATCTTGGGATAGAGCAATTTCAATGATATTGGACTCAGTTGCTTACGGGCGTGGACAAATTAGTCATGCTCTCAACCCAAAGCTTGTGTCAGACATTCTAAAATATAAAAATGAGCGTGCAACTTTTGAGGTAAACATAAATAACAATCCACACACAATGCTTTCCGTTTCAGATACGGCGGAAGTACGTTGTCAATTTGCTGACAATATCATAGTTCGTTTATTTCAACAAGTATGTTTTGAAGGTGGTTTTAATTCTAATAAATTTACACTTATCGCACGCGGGGGATTCGGTCGTCGCTACCTGACACGCAATTCTGATATAGATTTAACATTACTCCATACACAATCACAATCCGATGTGCGCGATGCTGAAAAGTTATTTGATGTGTTTAGTACATTACTTACAGATATGTGGGGTGAAATAAAAGTTGCTGCCATCATTAATACGGTTGATGAGTGTGTGGATCATTGGTCCAATTTTAATTCGTTAGCTGCATTTTCTTCGACGCGATTCATTTGTGGTGACTTCTCACTATATATCGAACTACTAGAAAAATGGCGCACATTTGTTTCCGAAATTGATCCAGGAGTGATTAAAGAAGGTCTTTTGAGACAGCGTTTTTTTCACGATGTTGAACCTAATGTGCCGCATTTGTTCAATGTGAAATTCTGCTCTGGAGGGCTGATGGAGATAGCTTTTATTTTTTTTCTGGAAAAATTTTTGCAGGCAAAAAATATAGCACTGAGGGGTGATGCAACAGATAATGTTACTATCGATCATGCTAAAAATTTCATGATTCGATTGAGAGAAGAAATATATTTGATCACAAAAACTAATGCGATCACGGCAAATGGATTATGTAGAGTTTCTCCTAATTTTATTAATGAAACTGAAAATTCAACAACAATCTTTGATGAACTAAAGCGATATCGCTTAGAAGTCCGTAAAAAACTTAATTCACTTACTTATTTAATTTTTCAAGAACAAATAAAACCTTCTGTTGAGAGGCTAGATTGAATATGAAAATGATATACGCCTTATTGAAACCATTTAAACTTGATGACGTAAGGGAAGCCCTTTCTGATCTAGGAATAAGCGGAATTACAGTATGTGAAAATAAAGGTTTTGGTAGACAAAAAGGCCACACTGAACTTTATCGCGGCGCAGAATATGTAGTTGATTATCTACCAAAAGTTAGCATTCTCGTTTGTATTGCAGACGAACAAGTGGGAGTGACTGTGGAGGCAATTGTGAAAGCCGCAAACACAGATAAGATAGGGGATGGAAAAATATTTGTTTTCGAAGTGGAACAAGCCATTCGAATACGTACAGGGGAAACAGGAGATCAGGCACTATAGCCAATATTATCGGTAAAATAGGCATCTTCAAAGCGCCAATTCAATATCCTTGATTCCAACAAATATATTAATAGGCTCCTCATCTTTTTGTTCCTTTAGACAAAGCGCATGAATTAACTCCATCAATGCGTGAGTTGCACTTGCCACACATCCGTGTGCCGATTTCCTGGAGCCTGCCCAATGCCTTGGCAGTTGATTGTAAGAAGACGGGGAAATTTCACATAGAACAACGATTGAACTATGTCGAGTCCGCTGTTAATTGCCTTGCCTGTTACCCAGATAATTCAACCATAGTCATCATCGAACACCTACAAGCTCTGCATAGTTTCGTACTACGAATAGGAGTCGCTATGCGGAGCTATGCATAGCGGTCAAATGCAGCCGGTCGCATTGGGGATCGAATTCGATCCCCATCGACAAGCCGCTGCCTAGGGTGACGCCGGCGCGGGAGGCTTTCACCTTCACGCCGACGTACCACCAGTCGTGGCCATAGGTGCAAGCCAGGCGGTATTCTTGCTTGGGGTCGCCCAGGTTGGCCGGGACGAACCACTCGCAAGCATTCCTGTCGCCGTGGCGGTGGCGGATCGCGCCGGGTTGCCAGCGCCTGGAAAACCGACCGATGTACTCCACCCCGCTAGTCCACCAGCCTTCCTCGTCATTGACGACGGCGGCAGTCAAGTCAAAGCCTTCCTGTTGCCAGCTGGCATGCAGGAAACCGTGGCGGTTTTCAGCCCAAGCAAAGCCCGTTTCCGAGCACTTTAAATGAAGGGCAATCCGCTGCTTCGAGCAGGCCAGCGCATGGCCTGCGGCTAGCCCCAGTTTGCGGAGTGATTGGTAATGTTGCAGTTGTAGCGGGTCCAAAGGTTTCTCCGGTGCAAAAAAAAACCGGGGAAACTGCCCCGCCGGGGGAAAGTCCCCCCGGTCGGGTGGTGGAAAACGGGATGCTTGATCCCGGATTGAAACGGCCTTGCGGCCTGGGATGCCTGCAAGATTCCTGAAACAGGAATCCGCCGCCGGAGGCGCAGGCACACGGCGGCAAAGGGTGCGGCTGAAAACGCAGTCGCCACGTTGTTGCCCGGAGGCTTTATTGTATGAGGGTGGAAATGTCGGGCAACCGGCCCGACTATTCGTTGACCGTCCGCAAAACGGCATCGATGAATCTTTGCCCGTAATAAATGCCTTGCTTTCTCATCTCGTCCAACAGCGGTTTGACGGCGGCAATCTCGCCCATTTGCTTGGCTCTAATCAACAGACCAACCGAACCGCAAACCTTAAGATCAAGAGATTCCGCGACCTTTCTACCGGTCAATTCATCCATCAGCACCAGTTTTGGCCGCCATTCTAAAGCCAATGCAATGACTTCAGCCTCGCCACGGTCAAGCGTGGGCAGGAGTAAGCGCACTTGTTGCTCGGATTGCACCGAAGCAATGCTGATCCAATTTTCCTTGGGCAAGGCGATAAGAGCCTTTCCTTTGCCTTGATAGTCTGAAGGATACCGCTTCGGGAATGATGAGGTTCCCAGCCACCTTACAGAGTAATTCAAGCCGGTTGATGCGGGCAAAGGCGATCAACGGCGTGGCATTGCAAATGACGGTCATGGGATTGAGTTCAATTGGTCAATGCCTTCCAATTCACCAACCAACATGGATTCATCGTAATCGAAAAGCACGATGCCTTTATCCGATAAAATATCCATGAAATCCAAGCGTCCCATTCCGGCAAACTCAGCCGCTTTCCCCAAGGAAAGTTTTTTTTCCCGAAAATAAGCGATGGCGGCAAGTAGGCGGATATTCCTTGCCAACTCCACAGTACCCACTTTCAAAGAAGCCAAAATGGCTTGTGAAATTTCAAAGGAGACGGTTTCGGTGTTCATGGGCGTATTTCTGCTTTGTAGGTTGGTGTATGAAAGTAATTCTTCAATCCTCGCCACAAGTCATGTGCATGATGTCATCAGTGATAAGGTCGAGATTGGCGGTTGCGCTGCCTTCGGCCTGCCGTATCGCTTGGAGAATTTTATCCCGCTTCGAGTCAGTATCCACATAGACTTTTTCTAGCCATAGCAGTCCGTTTTCAAAATGGTTTTCTAATTCTGAACCCGGCGACAAACTGACTTGTTGTACGATGTGTTCAGGGATAATCCCAATATTTTATATGGTCAGGTTGATTATGAATATCTACATTCATCGATATTGAAGTTCCTGTTAGTATTGCATCTAGAAAATTTGCACTATTTATCCGAGTTTCATCAGATATTCGTGCAAAACTCAAATTAGAACATTCAAAACATGAGTCTGTAAAATTACCAGCTTCTAAATTAGCGCACACTAATTGAGAATTATTAAATTTTGCCCCATAAGCATCAGCAGCCCCTAAGTTAGAGAAAGACAAGTCAGAATAACTAGCTTTAGCACATCTTAAAGATGCCCAACCAAAATCCGCATGTTTTAAATTTGCATGTCTAAAATTTGCACCTGAAAAATCAGAATGTATAAAACTTAATTTTTCGAGATGTGCTTTTTCAAAATTAGAGTTTGTACCTATGGTATATTGAAAACTACAGTCTGTTAAGTTTGTACCTTTGAAATTAGACTCAGATACATTTTTAAAAGAAAAGTCAAAAAAACTTATATTTTCACAATCACTTCTAATAAAGCTAATTTCATTACCTTCCGTATTTTTAAAATGTACATTTCTGAATTTAACTCCTAAGAAAACGCATTGGTTACACTTGGACTTTTCGAAAACAACATCAATACACAATCCATTTTCAAAACTTGCACCTTCTAAATTGCAGTTATATAGCAAAATATCTCCAAGTAGAAAATTTGTGAACGTACACGATGATAAATCGAATTCTATAAGCTTTACACCATCCAAGTGGATATAAGAAAAATCGCATCCTGAAAAGTTCTTATTATTTGAATTTTCAATAAAACTGCCCAAGAAATAAAATACTTCTTTATTAAAATATTTTCTATTTATATTACTCCTTTGTTTATTAATTATCATGAAAAATTCATATTCAGCTAAAAAGTATTCAAGAAATGACTTGTGTGCAAAACTGTATTTCCCATCGTTATTACGCACTAGGAATGATCTCGCTGTCGTTTCATAGCGTATGTTATCAATTGATGCTTTATCATCAAAATGATTCGATATCTCTTGAGTGAGAGATTCAGCTAATACCCCTTCCCCCTTTATTTCAAAGAATAACTTCAAAGCAATAGACCACATCCATTGCTTTTTTTCAATGGGACTCATCTTTGAATTCCAACTATCTCTTTCAATGCACTGATTTATATATGTTTGATATAATGAAGCAGCATTGACTTTTTCAAAATCTTTTATAAATGGAATGGTTTCATAAATCATCCTAAGTAACAAAGGTCGATTGGCAAGCTCAAGCAAATTATAAGTTGTTCTAATAACACGAAGAATTTGCTTCTCTTGATCAGGGTTGTTTAATTTCTTATGTAATAACGTACGAATCTGAGTCTGATTAAATAGTGCTAAGTGAATTCTCGCCACATGGAATTTTTTCTTCGTTACAATATTTCTATACAATATCGCATTATCTTTAGTCAATATATCTACTTCTTGGCTCTCGGTGAAAAAGTAATGGGTTCTACACGTTAAAAAAACTTTATTAGATAGACAGGATTGTAAATTTTTGGACAACAAGAAGTTTACATTATCGAACGTAAGCTTGGCAAGCTCACGAAAGTTATTTATAGTATCATCGGTATCTACGACAGATGCAATTTCATCGAACCCATCAAGAATAAATAAAAAAGCCCCCTCACAAGCGAGTAGCTGAAATAGCGGAATCGAAATTGGAAAGCCAAATTGCTCAAAGCATTCCTTAGCAATAAATTCTCTAAAGTCTAGTGCATTTGAATAACCTTTGAGATTAACAAATATTGGTATTCTATTTCTAGGGTTCTCTAAAAATTGTATACTTGTTCGAACAAACAATCTAAGAGAAAATGATGTCTTGCCAGTTCCAAAATCACCCAGTAGGGTCAAAATATTTGCTTGATAATTATCTAAGAACTCCTGTAAAAAAAAATCCATGTTTTTCTTTTCTCCGCTTTCAATTTTGCCATAAAGCTTTACAAATTCATTTTTTAGATCGGTATGTCTCATCAAATCAATTAAAAAGATTTCTCCACTTTCTTGGACGGATTGCCAATTATCGTATTGCCATACAACCCGTTTAAGATAGTCTCTAATGTGAGCAATATACGAGGGTAACTCTGATGGTTTATTTTTATCTATTGAGTCAAGCTCATTGTGGCTTAAACTTGAGAAATCATAGGAGGATAAAGTCCAATGAAAAAAATCAGGTGCTAAATAGAATATTTTATTCTCTATTTCTTTATTAACCCAAAATACCAGAATATATGCTTCTTTTTTAAATGATTCACGATTGTTTTGTAAGTTTAATATTAAACTCTCAAGCTCAAATTGCACTATTTCTGATAATCCGATAACATGATAAATTACTGGTCTACTACCCAATGACTCAAATGCATTTGAAAAAAATATAGGAAATACATTCTTATACTCGGTAACTGGAAGGATGAACTGGAACCGATCAGGAAGATCTGATTGCAATCTATTAACTACATAATTACTGATTTTTACGTTTTCTGATAACGCAATAAATAACCCTCCAAAATTACAGAGATCGAGATCAATTAATAGTTGTTTATATTCAGATGAGTCCACGATAATTTTAACCAGGAATGCCTTTTTTTTCTTTAGAAGAAGTTAGAGCCTTCTTCAAGCATGGATGTATTATGTACCACACATCACTCCCTTCTCTATACTCAAGTACAAATAAATTATGTAACAAATACACTAGGTGTTCTTTAGAAATAGAGTGGTGATCGCGTTCTATTTCAAAAATAACTTCTTTGTATTTAATTGAGTCAAATACCCTATCTATGGCATTTATTTTTCGTTCAACGACTTTTTTTGCGATATCTTCCGTAATCTGATTAATTTTATCCATAATCGCAAATTTACAAGCATCCTGCATAAACTTAACTAAATCTCTCAATAGCCCACCACTCATATCAATTAAATAAGATAATGCTATTGGACTCACAAGTTTTTTATCAATTCGCTTATAAACCATCTCAAATAGAGCATTTTTATTTTCGTAACGTTCATTGCCAGCAATATCTGTAAGATTACAAATAGGAATAAATATTTCATCATACAAATCAGAATATTTGTTATATTCTGGCTCATAATATACATCTCAAGGAAACGTATAAATTACCTTAGAAGGCGTATCTGAAAGTAAATTATAATTCTTAAAAAAAATATTCTTTGCTACATCAGAGCTAAGTTTGTCCAAGTCATCTATAATTATTATAGTTTCTTTTTTTGTTATACTTTTAAGCGTGTCACATGCATTTTTAATGTTCCGTTGAAGTTCTTTAGTTTCTTCTTTTAGCTTAATTCTAACATTTGATCTTGTTTCCGATTCAACCTTGTATTTAAACGATATCAATCCAAGCAGACTAACGTTTACGTCACTAAGTCCGATAGGGATCGACAATTTTTTAAAAAGTTCTTGAAATTGATTTTTGATTATTGGAATAGTAGCCACACTAGATTCTAGCTCTTCTTTGACAGGGACTTTAGAAGCATTAGGCAATAGATTTGTACCACCTCCAATATTATCATTAGGTCTTTGCTTATTTATTTTATCTAATTGTTCTTTTGAATCTGATTGAAGAGTTTTTTCAAAAACTCTAAAGTATATAGCAAAAAGTATATCTATCGCTTCAATTTCAGATATATTGACCACATCAGAAGCAGAAAATGCAACAATAGTATATTGATTCTTCTTCTCCTGAATATCCTGACAAATTTTATTTAAAACGGTTGACTTTCCACAACCTCTATGACCAACAACTAATAATTTACGATACTTTTCTGTTATATCAATCGTGGTTTTTAGCTCTTTGACAGCTGATTGAGAAAAATATTCTATATAAAATTCTTCAAGTTGCTTTATTTCTAGGGGTTTTGGATCAAAATAATTATATGCTTTTTTGAACTCTAATTCTGGTTTAGTTTCTGTATCATTAAAATCAATTTCTGTCATTGGAATATCCTCATAATATGGTTTTATCACAATTTAATAAAAAAATTAGATGATCGGCTGTTTCCATAGATTCACGTCCGTGTGCACAAACAGCAGTTCAGTGTTTTTTTATACATTTCGATGGTAATCAAAACAAAATTATCGTCGACACACACCCTGCTGCTTCAAGTTCCAATTTACTCATTCCGTTCATAGCTGTAGAAACCGATATTAGCTTAAGTCAGGCAGTTAGCACAATATAAAATGCTGCAATCCTGGCAACCGCCGGATTCGGCGATGGTGAACAAGGTCTGGTAACAGTCGATCCCGCAGCCGTCGTCGCGAACCACCAGGGTCTTGGTTTCCGCGGCGAAGTCGATTTCGACTTTCGTCGCACCCGCCCGCCTTGCGTTCTGCATCAACTCCCCGAGCACGGTGGTGCCGTTGGTGAAGCTGAAACGAAGATTTTTGACCAGGTTGCCCTGGTTCACTTTCAATGTAGTCTCTGATTTCTCTGTTGTTGTCATGTCTCGATTCTCCACAGGTTAAAAAAACTGCCTTGGGGAAACGAAACACGGCTTCCCTGCGGAAGGCGTGTCCATCCCCGCAAGGCATCGGTTGATTAAAATTGACCCAATCGATCCAGTCAGCCTAGGCCCAAGTCAAACCGGGGCCAAGCCAAACTAGATCGGGCTAGGCCGAATGGCGTGAGAAGCAGGCCAAGCTAGGTCAAGCCCGGCTTTGCCGCCGCCGCTCCGGGCCGGTCACGTCAACGGATGACCAGCGCCTGCCCGAAGGTCTCGCTGCCCGGCGTGAAATCCAAGGCGCGGATCACCGGCAAAAACACGTCGGTCGCCGTCCGTATTTGGATGGAATGGCCTGACTCGGTCTGTTCATAGGTGGTCTTCACGTCCTTTCCCTTGAACGTGTCGCCCTTGACGACATAAACCCGCCTGCCGTCGTTGGAGCGGACCACCCCGGAGACTTGGCCTGCCGCCAGCGACAAGGCCAGGTGCCAACGGGACAGCCCGCGCAACGGACTGCGCCGGGTTTTCCCCACCCGGCCCAGATGCAGTGCGAACTGCGGCCACAGGCAGGGATGGCGGCGGATTTCCTCAGCCAACTGGGCGTGGTCCAGGCGTTTGGCGACAAACTCGGGCATTTGCCCCTTGTCCCCCGGTATTGCGTAAGGGATGCCGTCCCACTGTCCAGGCAGGGTGTCGGCTTCGCCGGCGCACAGCCTTTCCAGCCGTTCGCGGACCGCCTTGGCTGTTTCGCCGGATTGCCAGCCCTGGGCGCGGATGCCCACCACCACGGCTTGCTTGAAACGCCGCTCAGGGGCCATGAAGCACCCGACCCGCTCAAAATGGCCTGCGATCAAAGCCGCAAACTCTTTGTCGAGCGTGTAGTGCGGCACGATCAGGACCATCACGCCGCCCGGCTGCAACAGCCGGTGGGCGCGTTGGTAAAACAGCTTTTCCAGCCTTCGCCTGCCCTTGCCCTCATGGTCGCCGGTGGCGGCCTGGTCGCCGACCAAATCGCCGTAAGGCGGGTTCAGCCAGAGCAGGCCAAAGCGGCGGGTGCTGATGGCGGTCTCCTGGAAATCCCCGTGGATGACCCGGTCCAACAGACCCTTGGCATGCCAGGCCCGTTCTTTGTCCAATTCCACGCCGAACGCATCGGCCTTGGCGGAACCCAAATGGTGCTTGCATTCCGCCAGCGCCACCCCTTCGCCCGCGCACGGGTCGATGATGCGCATCGTGCCCTCGGCGCAAGGCCGCAACAGGGACAAAATCCGCTCCGTGGTATCCGCGTCGGTCGGGTAGTAGCCGTTGGCCGCAAAATTTTTCGCCACTCGCTGAAACATTAACGCCATGTGATGGCCCTCCTCATTGCAAAGCGGGGGGGCAGTATCCGCGAGGGGCTGCGCCCCTCGCGGGTTGATGAAAAAAAACAGTGATGGCTTATTCGTCAAGCCGCCTTGAGCTTGCGCATCTCCTCGGCCAGCACCCAGAGTCCGCGATTCAATTGCACATTCTGGTCGATGCCTTGGATAGGCCGGGTCTTGGTCCGGTTGCCTTTGGCATTGCGGCCTTGCAGGCCGCCCCGAACCAAGTTCTCCTGGAGTACATTGAACGTTGTCCACAAGTTGCCCGCGCCGTCTTCGCGGCGGTGCGGACTCAGCACCTGGTCTTCGGTGACCGGGGCCGTCTTGCCCTCTTCGTAGCGCAGCGCCAAGGCCGCGCGGGCGAAGGCTTTCTGTTCGCCGGGTTTGAGCGCCAGTGCCTTCATGTCGCCTTTGCAGGCATCAACGCGGTCGAAGTCCTGCAAAATGCTGTAGGCACCCTCAATGACCTGGCCCACCACGTCGCCGCGATGCTGGACCCGCAGGTCCTGCACCGTGTCGCCGCAGACCAGGCCGTTGTGGCAGGCGAAGCGCTACACCCCGCCGAGAATCGGGTAAGAACTCGACCCGTCGTGGGAATTGACGAGGATGATTTCATTGGCCTCCGCGCCGTTGATCTGGCTTTGGTGGCGCAAGCGGATCATGTGCTTGGTGAAGTCCAGCCGGTCCTCCCGCCGCACCCCGGCCTGCACGACCATGAAGGGCTGGAAACCCTCCTTGCGCAGTTGCGTGAGCACGTCGATGGTCGGAATCAGGGTGTACCGCCCCGAGCGCGACCCGTGCGCATTGCTGGCGAAGATCGAAGGCGCGGCATGGCGGATTTCGGCGTCGGTCAACGGCGCGTTGGCCTTGGCGAAACCGCTCAATGTCTTAAAACGCGTAGCCAATTGGCTTTGTTGCATGGTGTTTCTCCTGTCAGGGTTGAGAAAAAAGACCCGGCAGGGAAACCGCCCCCTTGCAGGGACGGCTTCCCCGCAAGGCAAGTTGAAAAAAACGCCCGCCCACCCGCGAGGGTGGCCGCCGGCATCGCAGGCTCGCGGCGGTCAACAAGGGTCGGATTGGGCTCCAACCCTCAAGTCAGAAAGGCTTAACCACGACTCAACGGGGCAAAACCTCAAATCGACAACTTCAACAACGTCTCCGTTGCCTTGGTTGCTGTTTACGGGCGGAT
>Ga0118677_10003058_pt1 | contig 28463 bp, 28 predicted proteins | sample AliMusrvi5mmetaG_FD_86154 | JGI IMG/M metagenome (GOLD analysis project Ga0118677, IMG submission 86154) | reverse complement strand
TTTTCTGAAGCAAACTTGGTAAAGGCATCCGCGTTATCTTGCATGCGTTTCTTCACACCAGCAAATCCGGTCTTGAAGTCTCGACTATTGAGATATTCGGTGGCGGCTTGAGACCAATCACCGGCCTTCATGAGCGCCATCGTCTTAGGAGTTGCTTTAGGACCTAGATCGCCGCGATACCATGCGGAGATGATGCCGTTCTTGACATACTGAGGAAGCGAATCGTAATTGGGAAGAGCCTTTCGAATGGCGACCTCGCACTTGGCGATGTCCTGACGAAGGAGAGTGATGGCCTCTTCATCCGTGATTCCTTTGGAGAAGTCTTCTCCGGGAAGAAGCTTATGACCATAGGCGATCGTGTCCGATCCGCCTTCAAGGCTTCGATGAGGATACCAACGACCTTTGGCCTTATCATATCCGCCCTTGGGATTGTCCTTGGAGTTCTCGTAAGACATTAATACCTGCTCGGGAGAAGAAGCATTCATAGGATTAACCTTATAGGCCGCCTGAGTGATGGCCGGCTTTCCAGACTGAGAAGAGTGGGGGATCTGAGCCTTATGACCAGCCATGCCCTTGACGGTAGATAGACCGAGGAGTCCAGCCGTGGCCAATGATCTCCAGTCCAATGATCTCCAGTTCTCTTCCAGATCATCATTGGGAGCAAACGTAAGGATGTGTTCCTTAAGCTCAGAGATCGTCTGATCGGCGTTCTTGTGATGAATACCTATGCCTCCGCGAGAACGCCAGGCTCGAATGTTCTCCTCCAGATCATCAATCAGAATGTGTCCAGGCTCGGACCAGAACTTCTTATCCGTACCATGATCGGCTACAATGACCTCAGGTTTAGGACCAAGATGCTTTAGACACCAGGCCTTCTTGCCATTAAGGGCTCGATCACCAGTCCTCGAGATTGCACCGGCCGTGAGAATGATTGGATTCTTATCGCGAAGAAAGTCCCAGAGTTTCTGACCATCTTTGGACCAATTGAGTTCAGCCCACCATGCGGATCCGCCGAGATTGATTAAACGCCAGAGTTCTTCGAGGCCAAGATCACGAATGGCTTCATCCCAGAGTTTGCCTCCAGTAACTTTCTTGATAGCCGAATCGAAGTCGACAAGGACACCATCCATGTCGCAGTAGATCTGATAAGACGACAGAGAGACATCCTTATCCTTAACCGGTTGTTTGATAGTCTCGTCACTCATGATCGTAAGCTATTTATAACAATATTGAATTAAGGCTTCTTCTTCTTTACCTGACCAATCTGATACTTAGGAACCAAATTCCATTGCGTTTTATCTTTATGAGAGATGATCTTGATATTACGCAGAGTGGCTTTTTCCACAAGTCTATTGGGATGAACGATATTCAAAAGTCCCCAGTCAGATAGCAGTTGAGCAATCGTGTTTCGTCTGCCCAAATCATCAATTGTAAAATCTGAAGGCTTTCCATCGAGCATAAACATCTCTTTGAAATGCACCAGAAAATATCTTCCTTGCTTATGGAGTAACAAGCAAGACTGATACAGCGTGTTGATCTCTTTCTTCGATGCGACGCCGATTCGAGTCAGTGTCTCACGAACCTTGAGAAAGTCATCTGGCTCATTGAGTGTGACCTCCAACATGTCCTGTGGAGACCAAGGGGCGAGACTCTCAGCACGAGAGGCGTTAGCAGTTTCTGAAGTTGAATACGTCATAACAAAAGTTAATCATTATGACCGTATTTATGCATGCACTATTTTCCACCAGTATCGAGCGAGAGCCGTAAAGCCTTCAGTGAATCTGATGAGAACAATGAAAGAACCTGACGTGCCTTCTCGGATGAGTATCCATATACACGCTTGATCAACTCAAGATCATCTGACTCCTCGTTCTTGAGCCACTTCGAGAAACGTTTGCGTGGACGAATGGACAGACGAAGAAAGTTGTACTGAGCCTTGACTGGAATGGTAGGCCTACGATTCATTTCATTGGCCAAAAGAATCGTGTCAGAGAACCAACTGAGGCCTCGATTACACATGAATGGAACATAGGTCTTCTCCTCCATCAAAGGATTCTCAAACAGATCCTTGCCTCGAGCCCCCTCGTTGATCGAGTTGAGACAGTCAAAGAAAGATAACTTTTTAGGCTTTACTTCCATGTTATTTCAACAGATCTTTGTTTTCAAATATGTTGCCAATGATTTCAACATCACCATCACAAATATCATCAGGAGTAAATCTATTTTGGTGGTATTTTACTTCGTATATATTACTACGAAACATATGAGCTAATGGTGTTTTAATTATATCGCCTTCATATATCTCTTTACCATTTTTGTCTTTAAGCCCCGTATATTGTTGAGCAGTATAGAGGTTTTCTTCGACCTCTATCAAATAGTCGTCTGTTATGCCTTTTATATCCAAAAAGCATAATCTACCATTTAAGTCCAAATACCACTCATCGGCAGGTATAAATTTATTAAGGGTGTGATGCCAAACTCTAAATTTAATAGTTCTCATATCATTTCCATTCGACATTACACATGAGTTCCGTGAGAGCCGCGACCGTATTCAATTCGCGATCCGCCACAAAACTGTTTTTATATTGATAGTCCGCCAGAATGATGATCGCCTGTGGCACGGACTCAGGTTTGGCCACATCCGTAATGCAATCATAGATCGATCGATACACCTGTGCCGGATCGACATCATTGTTGTTAACGACCCAAGCGCGCATCGTCCTGAAGTCTTTCTCCTTCAGAGCCTTGATAAGAGCCTGAATGTTCGAGTCAGATAGACCAACCACGGCATTTGCAGAGATCTCACCAGACGAAGAATGCCTCTGACACTCATTGATGATTCTACGCCAATCAGGTGCATGCTTGATGATCAGCTCGGCCAGAACCTTGTCCGCGTACTCGATCTTCTCGAGATCGAGGATCTTCTTTAGACGTTCATGGAACTGACCAGCAAGGCCAACGAGTTCCTTCTTAGTCGCATTGAATTCAACGACGGCCAATCGAGAATGAAGAGGCTCGATGATTCGATTCTTGAAGTTACACGTGAAGATGAATCGACAATTGGCTGAGAACTCCTCGATGAATGCACGAAGGGCTGGCTGAGTCGACTGCGGATTCAGATAGTCGGCCTCGTCAAGGATTACGACCTTGTACGAGCCTGTGCCATCCAATGAAACGGTCGAAGCGAACTGCTTGATCTTATTACGAAGGACGTCGATGCCGGATTCCTCTGAGCCGTTGATGAGAATGTGATCGAGCTTGAGCATACCACATAGCGCACGAGCCACGGTGGTCTTGCCAAGTCCAGCCGTTCCGGTCAGAAGCATGTTCTGCAACTGACCGGACTTCACGACCTCGTTCAGTGTCTTCTTGAGTGGAGCCGGAAGGATGCACTCATCAATCGTCTTTGGACGATATTTTTCAACCCAAAGGAATTCGTTCATGTTACTTTGTATAGACGGCCAGAATGTCGTCCTCAGAGATCATGAATTTATTATCAGTGTTGATGGCCTTTGCCTTACGAGGAGCGATGACGATGCGATCTCCAGGTTTTACGTTCTCCACCTTCGCACCGATATGTTCGACAATGAATTCCTCCTCAGGCTCGATCGTCATGATCAACGAACTTTTCTGAGAGGCATATGAATCCTGTTTACGAAAGATAACGTTGTTGCTTAGTGGCTTCATGTTATTATGTATGATCAAATCGTTGACGTCTTCTCCAAAGCGATGAAGTAATTTACCTTGAAGTCCGCATGTGTCCATTCCGAGATCAACTTGGACGAGACGGCAACCGTGTAATCGCCAGAGAGAACCTTGAGATTGTCAATCAGAAACTCGAATGAGAAGTCCTTGTCGAGTGTATGCTTCTCGGCCAGAGCGACCGTGTATGTGTTGGCCGACGTGTCCTTCGGATCGAGGACCACGAGGCTCAGAGATCCAGACGTCGTGCCTTTCAGAGCAACGACCGAGTGGCCCAAGACACCTGCCGCTTTACGAACCTTGCCGAGCAGATCGTTTGTGAGCTTGACGGTCACGTCGGTCGAGGGCATCTTGATCTCCTTGGATGGAGTCGTCAGAACGGACGGATTCGCAAAGCGATACTTAATCGTCGTGGAATCATTGGAGAGGATCGCCGAATCTTCCAGCAGATCCACCGCAGGATCATCCAGAAGGCTCAGGGCAGCGATGAACTCATTCAGATCATACACGCCAAAGGTGCGAGAGAAGTTCTCGGGGACCGTGACGGACGCCATGATGTTTTTTGCCTCAGCGATTGTCGAGAAGGTCGAGCCCTCCTTGATCACGAGATTGGGATTGATGGATGCGAAGTTCTTCAGAACGTCGATAGTGAATTTAGATAATTTAAGCATGATTTATTTGGTTGTGGATTTCAGAAAGTCTACCGTCTTGTGTGATGTGCCCATTTGATATTCAATCAGGAATAAGAGACACGTTGCCGCATGAGCCGCATGAGGAAAGCCAGATTCAGGATCATTGACTTCGCCTCGAGCGATTGCCCATAAATGTCGTTGAGCCGCATCGTAATAACGCTTGGAGGAGTTCTCAACATGCCTCCAGTTGTTTGGCGCATACTTCTTAGCACCATATGTCAGGACCTTGGCAACTTCCTCCAGAGCGAACGGAGGAAGTAGACCGTATTCTGGTTTGCCAGCGTCGTACTTGACGCCTGTGATATTGGATCTTGTTGTCATTTCGCTCATAAAATTGAGACTCGGTGCCAGATCCAGCCGTGATCGAGCGGATCCGGCACCAGAGTCGTTAGTCAAGGATTAGTTTTTCTTGATGTAGAGGCGGTACTTAGCACCACCGGAGCGAGGATTCGAGAAGATTCGAAAGCCTTCGCTGCGCAGCGTGTGCACGACGGCCGACGGATTAGCGATACCAGCCTCACGAATCTCACGAGCCGTGGGTTCAGCACCTTCGCCCAGGATCGTCAAGAGGGCGTCCGGCTGAGTGGTCTGTTTCAAGTATTTGCTAAGCGTTTTGGTTACGTTTTTCATTGTGTTGTTTTGTTGTCATTGGCCTGTCTGTTTGTTTTTCTCTTGGCTGCCAGGCCTTACCGCAACCAAGAGAGATCATTCTAAACTGCTCGAAGGCGTTTGTACACCACCAAGCGTCGCTATTTTACGACTCAGAAGGGAGATTCGGTCGTTGTTGAAGCCGGAGTCGCTTCAGTGGCCGGAGCCGGAGGAACGATCGACGCGTCGAGCTTGGAGTACAAGTCGAGGAATGCGTTCTGCGTATCCGTATCGAATCGCGCAATGCACAGTTGGATTGATCGAGACCGATCTCCAAAGATCGCAAAGGTCTGAGCGATGTGACAGAGGCGTCGAGTCGAGATGACTTCCTCGATCGCTTCGGACTCGAAAGTCTTGCGAATGACCGTGGACCAAGCCACGAGCTTATCCGCGAAGTCCTCGTCGAGCTTGCCGAACTTCTCCATGTGCTTGATGACGATCTTGCGTTCGACGGCCTGAGTGGCATAAGGCTGCTCGATAGTGGCTACGAAACGCTCGAGGAATGCCTCGTCGATCAGCGTGGCGGCCGCAAAGCGACCATCATCAGATCCGCGGCCCTTGGTGTTCGCCGTCGCGATGACATTGAAACCGGGTTGCGGCTGGACCACCTGACCTGTCTTCTTGACGAGGACCGGCTTGCCTTCAAGAATGCCTTGCATGCACATGATCTTGTTCGAGCCGCGATCGATCTCATCGATGAGCAGAATGCATCCACGTTCCATCGCCTTGAGGACCGGCCCCTTGCAGAAGACCGTCTCGCCATTCAGCAGACGGAAACCGCCGATCAGATCGTCCTCGTCCGTCTCGGGCGAGATCTGGACTCGAATATACTCGCGCTCGAGCTTGGCACACGCCTGCTCGACCATCGTTGTCTTGCCATTGCCGGACAGACCGGAAATGTAAATCGGATAGAATAGGCCGGACTGAATGGCCTTGAGGACCGTGTCATACTCGCCCCAGCGGACGAAAGTCGGATCCACGTCCGGAATGTAAGCGTCATCGTTCATCGTGGACGTCACGGCCTGAGCGAGCTTGAAGACCGCAACTGGAGTCGGAACCGACTGCGCCACGGACTCGGAGGCAGCTTCGGCGGCCGATTCGATGGCTACCGGCTTGAGGACGCCTGCGCATCGAACCGATCCGACACGCGAGATGTCATACTGACCGCGGCCGCACCGAACATGAGGGGCCAAGAGGTTGTCGTTGATCTCCGTCCACGAGACACCGAGGGATCGGGCCGTGTCGGCGATGATGTCACGCTGCCAGACGTTTTGGCCAGGAGAGCGTTCATGTAGTTTTTCAATGGTTTGTTTGATCACGTTTTTCATAATGTATTCTAATCTGATATAAGTATATCATGCTTTCGATAATTGTACACAAGAAAATGAAACTAGTTTCACGCTGTGTATCAACGACTTGCATGAGTCTCAGGCAATCACCTGACTGAATTTTGAGAGGACCACGCGCTGTGTGCGCTTCGTGTTGTTGAATTCCGTGAAGGCGCGGGCCAATTTGCCTTGCGACTTCTTGATGTCAACGATCTCAAAGTCCGTATCGAATTCGTCATCCGTATCGATGTCCAGATCCTTGCCGGAGGCGAGGATGTAATATTCGTCGAAGCCGTATCCGTCCTTGATGATCAGACTGTTGTCTTTACGATAGGTCGCATGAGCATCTTTGAAAGTCGCTGCGCGATCGAATGATTTGCGAGTGTATTCGAGAGCGTATTCGGCATATCGAATCGCATGATTCGGAGAATTCGGAATGAAGAATCCAATGACCGTCGAACCGGTTGCCTTACGAAGATTCTGAATCAACTTCTCGTAAGAATATAAGCCGTCGTTCAAAGAGATCTCAGAGCCGCCGAGATTGCCTTTCATCTTCGATGCAGCGTAATTAGGTCCGGACGCTTTCATACCGGCCGAAGTCTGATGACGGCTGAGATTCGATCCGTCACCGTCCGTGAGGAACACGACATTCATCTTCTGAATCGGATTTGCCTTGCGAAATTCACTGACCAGGATATGAGCGGCCACGACACATTCTTGAAGCGGCGTGCCGGACAGACCTTCGTGGCTCGACCTCGCCGGGCAATATCCATTGCCAACGCCGAGATCGTAGCCGACCGTGCGGCCGCCACCTTTGTAAAAGAAAGCCTGAGCGAGCGTTTGCTCGATGGCCAGATCAAATTCTGCCTTGCTCATCTTGCTCGAGAACGTCTGGATCAGGGACAGATATGCCAGACTGATCTCGTCATGGGCCATCTGATCGAGCATCTTTGGCTGCGCCGGATTCGTAAAGCCATAAACCTCGAACGGAATGTTGAGACTGCGGCAGAACATGACGAGATTGATCGTGTGCTCGAGAACGTAGCCGAGCGAGTGAAACATCGAGCTCGAATAATCGACGAACATCATCATGCCGTGATCCTTGGCATTGGCCAACTTGGTGATCGACTTGAAGATGTCCTCCGAGTAACGATATGAATGGAGCTTGGACATGTTGAGCGTGCCGGTCTTGGCGACGGACGCTCGAGAATACTGATGAGCCGCCTTGCGCATTTCGAACTCGCGAGCCAGACTGGCCACGTACTTCTTCGCCGACGCCTTCGTCTCCATGAAATGCGCCTTGGTGGCCGCGTGATTCATGTAAGCGGCATAGCGAGGCTTGGCTTGACGAGCCTCGAGGAGCTTCGCATAGGGAGTGATCGAATTGAGGACCGCTTCTTTACGAGGGGCGAGAAAGTGGGCAAAGCCATCGGTCTGCCGAATCGACTTGACGGCCTGCTCGAACGCTGCGGCCGTTGATGAGGTGAGCTCGTCCTTGAGCGTCGTATTGCCGGCCTGAGATCCAGCCATCGGAGCCTGCTCGACAGAATCTTCAGCCTGCTCATCGGACGGTTGGCCGCCATCAGCCTCGCCATCATTGTCAGATTCGTCATCTGAGTCCTGCTCGGATCCATCGCTGGATCCTTCGGAAGATCCTGAATCCTCGTTCTCAGCCTCATCGCCGGAGTCCTCGTTTGAAGGAGACTCAGGAGCATCCTCCTGCTTGTCGCCATCGGACTTGCCAGCCGCTGAAGATCCAGTCTCGTCTTCCTTACGCTTACCGACCAGATGAGCGATGTCCTTGCAGATCTCGATCACCTCGTCAAAGTTCTGGGCTTTGATGCAGCGATCGTAAATCGCCTGCTCGTCGGCCGTCAGATTGACCGCCACGGCTTTGCCAGCCTTGGCATGAAGGTTGAGGCGATCGGCAAAATTCATCTTGGAGATGTCCTTGCCTTTGATGTCGAAGAAGTTGTCCGCGACCAGCGTCTCGTATGCTTGACGAAACGCTGTCGCGAGGCCCGGGTACGTGTCTTGGATCATGCGCTCGATGCGAATGTCCTCGACTATGTTGCAGATGTCGAATGGCACCTCGGGGAGTTCCAGACGGAACTTTTCTATGCCAGACATCGGAGTGAAGAGGGCATGGCCGACTTCGTGTCCGACGAGCAAGTCATAAACGTTCTTGCCTGACGTCTTCCACATTGGAAGGCCAAGGACACGCGACTCGGTGTCAAAGAACGCCGTGGCGTAGTTGCCATGTTGGATTCGGAGATTCTCTTTGGCCAACAACTTGGCCAACATCCCCTGCTGAATCATATTGACTTGCTCGATCATGATATAAGTATATCACACTTTTCATCAATGTACACAAGAAAATGAAAGCATTTTCACGTTGCAAATCAGCCACTTGCATGAGTCCGCGCTGATTTGTTACGTTTTGAGAGCTGAAAAGTTGCCCGTTTTGACAAATTCCAGCCTGGCGGCCATCTTATCGGCCATCGCATCCGGCTTGTGGGTGATGACGAAGACGTTGGTGGCCGTCAGTGTGTTGAGGATTCGAAGCAGATTCTCGACACCGTCACCGTCCAGAGACGAATCAAATGTCTCGTCAAGGATCAAAAGATTCGTCGCATTATGATTTTTCAATTTGGCGATCTGACGCCACGTGAAAAGGATGGCGAGATTGATCCTCATCTTTTCTCCCTCGGAGAATGAGGCATATGAGAAGTCATCCCGATGACGAGAACGAATCGTCTCATTAAACGAATCATCCAATGTGAATGAGACAAAGAAGTCAAGGACGGACAAATATTGATTGATGAACTTATTCATGAGCGGCACATATTGCTTGATCACCTTCGCCTTGATGCCCGTATCACGCAGCATCTCTTGAATGACATCCAGATAAGAACGTTCGTCAATTTGATTTGAACGTGCCTGAGTGAGACGCAGATGTTCCTGCTGACTGATCTGCAGCTCGTCCTCGGCTTGCTTGGTATCCGTCGTCACGGTCACATCCTTAAGTTTCTTATTCAGTGATGTCATCTGATTTCGAAAGGATTGAATCGTTGCATTGATCGTTAATAAGGATGATTGAATTTGCATCATCTCGTTTATTCGAGCATTTGCCTTATCGAGTTCAGCATTCGCCTGAGTCAGTGCTTCATTCAATTTCGAGAGACCGTCATTGAATTCAGTTGATTTGGTCGAGCATTGATGTGTCCTTCGTTCCTTGATATCATTCTCGATCTTCTGCTGACATGTCGGACACTCATCATTCTTTTGATAGAACTCCGATTCCGTACGAATCTTCGTGAGATTGGATTGAATCTGTGTTTGATATCCGATCAGAGCCTGATGTTTCTTCTGTGCCGCCTTCTGTGCGGCCGTAACGATCTTCATATTGGCATCAATCGTATGTTGATATCCATTCGCCTCATCTTGTTTGACGGCGATCTGAGATTCAATGACCGAGATCTCATTCTGAATCGTCTGTGCATTATTCGCATCGATCTGCTTAAGATCATTCAAATGCTTGGATTGCAGCCTGACCTTTTCCTTGAAGATGGCCAATTGATTCTCCGTCTCCTTCAGATCCTCACGGGACTTGGCCAACTTCTCCTTAATCAACGTGTTCATGTCCGAGAACACGGAGATGTCCAGAAGATCTTCGATGACACCACGACGATCCCACACCGGCATCTGCATGAATGGAATGAAGTTACCTGCTCCGAGGACAACGATCTGATTGAACGACTTCTTGTTCATCTTCAGAATGTTTATCTCGAGGACGGCCTGATAATCACGGGAATGTGATTCCTGATTCAAGAGCGTGCCATTCTTCCAGATCTCAAACACGGACGGCTTATATCCACGAACGACTCGATACTTGTCTTGGCCAATCGTGAATTCAATTTGAACCTCGCAGTTCTTTCCATTCACGGAATTGATGAGCTGTGGATTCTTGATGTCACGATGTGGCTTGCCGAATAAGCCAAAGCAGATTGCATCGAGCATCGTGGATTTGCCTGCGCCATTGACACCGACGATCAGAGTCGTAGGACTTTGATCCAGACGAATCATGATAGGCACATCGCCAGTCGATAAGAAGTTCTTGAAGGAGACGGAACGAAAGGTGAGCATGATTAAGCGGTTTCTGCCGACTGAGCCTCAACGTAAAGTTCCTGCATCATGGACTTCAGGCGTTCTTTGTCGAGTGATGTCTCAGTAGCATCAATATATGTGTGTAATAATTTACCAGTGTCTTCCAGATTGATCTGCTGATCTTCAACACGATCGGATGTGAACTCATCAAATGACTCGACAATCCTTGGTTGCTCGATCGGTCCGGCATCCTGAATGCGTTGAATGAATCGATCGAACTTAGCCGGATTGCCTTTCTTGGCAACAATGACCTTGACATATTTGCCTTTGAATCCTGTCACGTCGATCGAGTCCGGATCTTGTCGTTCATCATTATACACCACACGTTCAAACAGAGTAAAGGTATTTTTTACCTGCGTGAGGGTTCGAGTGTCTGTGTCAAGCACATGAAAGAATTTTGGATCCTCACAGTCCGCCCATGTCTGTTCAAACTGAGTGCCAAGATAATGAATGTTCTCACGTGTCGACTTGGTGTGATAATGACCGGATAGGACCATCTCGTATCTCTTGAATAACGAGGCATCCATTCCATGATCGGAGGCCGGCTGTCCTTTCATCATTTCGAATCCAGCCAGTTCTAGATGGGAGATCAGAATCGGCGCAGGGGCTTTGGCAACGAACTCCATTGACTCAACGTAATTATCTGGAGCGATCCACGGAAGGAATGCCAGATTCAAGCCGCCGATCTGCTTCACGATTGGCTTCATTACGATCTCAACATTCTCAATAAAGTATCCAAGCACCTCTCGCAATCCACAGAGCTCATTCGTATTCTTGAAAGCGACATCGTGATTCCCCGGAATCACGGTCATTTTCATGTTTCTCTCTGTCAATGGTTCCAAAAAGGCTTTACGAGTAGTGTAAAGTGCTTTAATGTTTATCATTTTTCGATTGTCGAAAAAATCTCCCAAGTGAATAATGTCATGAATTCTCTCTCGATCACAGTATGGAAAAAAAACCTCTCTAAAAAATTTAGACATATAATCTAAGTATGTTGTCGATCCTTGTTTCATATCGACGTGAGTATCATTTAACAATGCTATTTTCATAAGTATAACCAGCCTGTATATTTTTCCCCATTGCATCGACTAGTTATTGTGGAATAAGGGATTTTCAAAATTTTCGAAGCACTCTTAGCGTCAACATATTCTATCCCCATGATCATCACTTTTTTTGTTTTCTTATTAAATCGTTTTCTAGGTTTAACATCTTTCGCTCCTTTGGGTCTTCCACTTATACATCTATCTAGCATCGCTTTCGTTGGATTGACCCAAAGGTCTTTCATTTCCGTTGATTTTGTTCTTCGGTTGCGCTCTTTAAGTCTAGCTCTTTTTAAGATACCGGCTTCGGTATTCCAAAAAGCTTTAGCCCGTAACGACAAGATGTTTTTTGTCGCCTGGCACCTAGGCTGTGATGCAAATCCTATTGCCGCATAAGCACTATTAAAATAATCGCCGTTTAATACTTTTAACTTTTTTTGCCAAGATAGTTCCAATTCAACTAGCTTTTTTGGAGTAATATCTTCAGATTGATCTAAAATTTCAAACGTAAAATCTTCAGGATTCGTTTTTGTTTTCTGTCGCCACCAATCGGCTATCGATAGACCATCTGTAAACCAATCGCTTCTAGTTGCCGATGGAGAACCTAAATAGTTTCCTTTGTATCGATACTTAGAGCCGACATAAAAAAATGGAGCCGTACTGTTTTTCATATGAGGAAGATAGGTTACTTTATAAATTACATGCATGACATATATTTATAAAATACGGCTTTTAGACTTCACTGGACATTAGGCTATCAGAGAGAACAACTCAAGAGATGACGTGGCTGACTTCTTGGCCTTCTCGCCTTTCTTAATCGTCTTACCAAATGCCTTGACGGCCTGATCTCGTTTATGAATCTGCTCGACCTTATGACGAACACGTTCCACTATTCCTTCGCCAACCGAGGGAGAATCTCCAGCATCACCTTCGCCGAAGTTGGCAAAGTTCTCGATCCCTGCTGATTCCATGTAAAGGAGTTTAATATCCTGTGACTTCTTCTCTTTCTGAATACGACGAATGAAAGCAAAGAAACAGATCTGCGTGAAGTAAGCAAAGGCGTTTGGCAATCCAGTACGTGTTCCAACATTCACATTGAAATTAGCCACGGCACGAATGCAATTCTCGACGCCATCCATCACCATGTCTTCACGATAGGTGTATCGAACAAAGTTAGGTTTACGAGAAAGACCCTCGGCGATCTTCAATAGACAGGTACCAATATATTCGGAAAGCTGTGGAAGGGGTTTGTCCTTAGCTTTTGCGGCTTTTACCAGAATGACGTGATCGACAATGGCCTGAGAGAACTGAGCATTGTTAACGTAATGAGGACGTTCAGAAGGCTTGATTTTTTTAATTGGTTCTGTTGTGATGCTATCTTTCATGTAGACATAATATCATAACTTTTCAAAAAGTACATTAAAGTTTTACAATGCCATGACTAAGCTAGTTGTAATTTAGACATGTACACATTCTAAAATGACTGTACAATAGATCCAGCTTACAGCAGAGGACAGGGATAGTCAAGGCAAGCTAGATCAGACTAAGGCTAACAGAAGAATAACAGAAGCAGACTGCGAGATCTTAATTCAGATTGAATCGCTTTTGCTTCGAGAGTTCATGCTTCAGATATGGAGTTACCTTGGGCATATCAGATGCTTCCTTCTGATCCTGCTGATTCTCTTCGATAACGGAATTGAAGTCCTCTGGCGAGAGATACTTTTGCAAGTGTGTGAGAAGATAATAACGAGAATAGGCAAACTTCTGTTCAAAGGTCGCATCACCTTCAGCGATGACGGAATCGAGATTGACCTTCACATGTTCACCGGTTCCTGGCATCCAAGGCACATAGGCCGTCTTGACACGTTCTTCAAGAATGACCTGACAGATTTGCAAGGGACGCTGCAGGACCAAATAGCTATCTATGATGTCACGATGCTGTTCTTCGGCCAGAAGAATCGAGCCATCAATCATTCGATACACCTGAATGTTCAGAGAGTCGACGTACTGCTTAAGTTCCGATGTCATGTAATTATTTATGAGATCGGAACTTCATGCACCTCAAAGTCAAACTTCTCTTTTGTATAGATCTTGGCTCGTTCAATGCCATGCTGCAGCGTGTAGTTCTTATTGCCTTTCTTCGAGAGATCATCCGCGATGTCATATACGGTCGTCGGACGATCATCTTCCGTCTTACGAAGTCCACGGCCAATCGACTGAAGCACACGAATCTGAGACTTGGTCGGAGATGCAAAGACAATGTTATGTAGATTGCGAATGTTGATTCCGGTCGAGAACGTACCGACCGACGCCACGATGACGGCGCCTTCTTCCTTCTCGACCAAATTGCGAATGCGTTCACGCTCTTCGGCTTCTACATCACCAGAGACGAAGTACACCTTACGCTTGGTTCCTGCCAACTTCTTCTTGATCATCTCGAAGAGTGGCTCACCGTGCTTCTCGACAAACTGATACAGGACCAGAGAGTTGCCTTTCAGATCCGCGACCAGATTTGTAATGAACTTATTGCGTGGATCGTGTGAGGTCAGAAAGTCAAGCTCACCCTGATAATCAAGATCTCCATACATCTTACGCAGAGATTCTGGATACTTCAGAACGATCATGTGAATCTTGAGCTGAGCCAGAGTTCCAATGTCAATCAGCTCGGCCGTGGTCGTCACCTGAAAGACCGGACCAAACGCGCCTTCGAGGACGAGCTTATTCATCTTGGCATCGTCACCACCAGGAAGCGTACCAGTTGTTCCGATACGAAACCAGGCATTCTTGAGCCAGCTCATGATCTTCGTCAGAGATGCGGCCTTGAACAGATGTGCCTCGTCGCCAAATACGGCGCCGAACTTCACGAACCACTTTGGTCCCATCGTAATGGCCGACTGCCAAGTTGTGATAACGACTGGCGTTTCAACCTCGACTGTTTCAATTTTTTTTATTCTCATAGCGCTTTCTGCCTAATTTCCACTCACAATCCAACACAACATCTTTAGGATTCATCAACGCGGATATCATTTTTTTGTCATCATGGTACCATCGCCATCCAGTCGTCGTAGAAAATCTCGCTTTCCTTTCGTCAGCCGTTAAGCATGCAGCTTGCTTCAGTTTCGTTTGCGACATTTTTAATACCCGCGCACAATTTTCTTTCGTTTTCCCCGTGCGTTCTTTTCTAAACTTTTCGCGCTGTTCCATAGAACATTCATGGGAGAAAAGTTTACGGCGTTCATCGTCAGTCATGCTATTGACAGTGGCACGAAATTTTTCTCGAGATATTTTTAACCACATGGAATTGTTAATAGTACATTGAGACCTTTTTTCTGAAGCGCGTCGGATATATTCGTGCGTGTCTTTTGTTCGGCCTTTCAAAGCCCGAGCAACCTTATCAGAGGCTTCTTTCTTCTTCATCGGATTATTCATCTTCATTTTAAGTGCGAACTCGGAACGCAACCGTGAATAACATCGTGATGTAGCGTGAACTCTCGAACCCATCATAAATGCAGCAAGAATCATTTTTTTACGATCCTCGCCTTCAAACATCCTCATCAAAATAAGATGCGCTATATAGTGTTCCCGTGGAGTTAAGCGGATTAGATTATCCGATTCAAGTTCATATTCTGGAAATACAGAAACTGGTGCGATATGATGCAATTCAGCTCTTTCTACAGTTTCTAATCGTTCCAGCCGTGATGCAATCAAACATTTATACCATCGTGCATACTTATTCCTTTGTGCTCTGTTAATCACAGTGTCTATTAGGGATGTCATCGGTACTATTTATACAAGCGAATCTTTCGAAGTCAGGTCTTTGGCCAGCTTATTGCCTTGCTCGGTCATGACAAGTTCATTCGGACATAAGAACTTCTGAGATCCATCTTCCATCGTTAGTTTAATTCGACTGTTCACAGGCTCTTTTGTATAACCACTCATAATGATATTGGCGCGATCTTCTATACTAAATGTGTCATCATTGGCCGAATAGTCTGCAAAGTCTTTATACATCTGATGACACAATGCCGTGGTCGGAACAATGACGATTGCCTTCTTCGCTGGAGCCTTCGTGTTATCCAGATACCAGCGTAGAAGCTCGTAAATGATCAGAGACTTACCAGATCCGGTCGGAGATACGAGTAGGACCTTCTTATCCGTAATAGCACGATCAATGGCCGCCTGCTGATAATCGCGTACCTCGAGGTCCTTACCGTCATTGCCAGTAGCCGGATAGAGGGCCTCTCCTGCTCCTGGTTCAGCCTCTGTCAGCTTTGGAAGCTCCAACCCTGATGCCAGTATCAATTCGTGCTTACGCGACTCACAGAACTGCGCCAGATGATATAGCAAACCGCCGGGCAAGGACTGATTACGAAGATTGAATTCATGTCGTTTACCATCCCATCGATGAGACTTATAAGCCGGTGAGAACTTATATCCAGCCGAGAAGAAAGAAAAGAACTGATCTATCTCATATACCACTCCTTTGTCTTCACATGTAATACGAAGATGCGCTTCATCAATTTTCGAGACATGTATCTGTATCATTTGATTTTTTTTTTCTTATTATTTCTAGATGATTTTAACCACGGCTTTACCTTCTTCATGCGTTTTCAGTGTGTCTATACCACAATAGAATAGATATATTAACACCCCGCGACAAACTTACGGAAATCCAAAACATTGCGAATGTGCTGATGTCTCCATCTCAGCGTATCCAATATCTCCGTCAATGCATCGACCGATGTTTGAAAATATGTTTTCTTGTCTATCAGAACTCGAAGCTCCGCATCCGAGTCTATGTATGTTTCCAGATCCGAGCGAAGAGGCTTGGCTCCTCCATTGAACGGATCATATGGCCACTTTCTCTCATCCATCTCTTCCTTCGTCATCTTTCCAGTGAAGTACATCCACTTAGCGTGTCGTGTCTCGGAGAGTTTCGATTCGGCCAGACGAAGCTTCAACTTAAAGTCCGTGATGTATGAGACATACTTGGCATGAATCTTGGCGAACTTAATCGTTGAATCGTCGAGCGCCAATGAATCCACTTGACAGTCCACTTCCCATTCCTTGATGATCTCTTCAATGTTATTCATAATGTAGTGAAATTATTTATGGTCAATTAAGAAACGATAACGAAGTTATTGAATCTCAAAGTCATCTCACACGAGATATATTCGACGGATTGAGCCTGTGCATTAAATGCCAATTCGCCGATTGAGGTGGGAAATGCATCACGAAATTGAAATTGTTTATTAAATGTATTCTTTGATGTAAGAACCGAGAGAATCAAATCTGAACGACTAGGTGGTGCCGAGTCCGTTGGAATCTGATTCGGAGTTGCATTAAGAAGCATCCAGTTATATGCTTCCGTGTAATTGGCCATGTTCTCATCAACCATGAACTTCAGACGAAGAGTATCATAGGCCAAAGTATCTCCTGGAAAGTATCCTTGCTGATTTCGATAATTCTCTTTTACTTCTCCCATCGTGACGGACGGCAGATTCACGGATGTGCAGTAATACTCAAGATTTGTAAAACTAGGCCTCTGAATGGTCAACTTAAAATTGACCTGCTGTAGAAAATTGACGTTAGTTGTTAATGCGCTCATGATCATTCATATTTATGGACAAAGAAGAAGGGGCTCCCCTTTCGGAGAGCCCCTCATAGGAACTACTATTCTAATCTCAAGGACTAGCTGGTAGCACCCTGAGCACCGCGGAGGCTCAGATTACGCACGCTGAACGTACGATAATAGAAGTTACCGCGATCGTTGCCAGTCTGCTGACTGGCGCTGGCCGGATTGATCTGCTGCACGAACGGATTCGCAACCACACCGTAGCGGGTCTTGAACGCGATCCTCGGCTGGAACGTATTCGGATCGATAGCACGGACCATCGTGAGAGGAACGTACGGCGCATAGAAGATACCAGCGTCGTAGGGGTTCGATCCACGATAACCAACCGTGATGTAATCCTGGAAGGCATACGGATCAACGTACACTTTGATGCGACCATTCAGCACACCAGCAAAGGTGTTGCCAGTGTCATCCACTTCGAGCTTGGTGCTCAGAGCGGGCGCGTAATCCAAAGAACCAGCGGCCGCCAGAGCGGAAGCCACGTTGCTGGAGCAGAGGATGAAGTTACCTTTGCCACGGCGAGTATCCTTGGCGATCTGGTTAGCTTCGAGCTCAATAGCCATGTGCAAGCTCTTGTAGCGCTCAGCAGCCCAACGACCATCAGCGTCAGTCTTGACGTCGTAGACACCAGCGTTAGTGTAACCAAAGCGAGCACCCTGAACGGCTTTCGCATTGATCGTTTCGATAACTTCACGGTTGATTTCGAACAGGATCTCGGACGAGAGGATGTTCGCCAGTTCGGATTCAGCATCCAAACCATGAACCGCCTTGAGGTCCTGAGCAAGTTCCATCGTGTAAGAGGCTTTGAGCGCGCGAGTATTCGCGGTCACAACCGTCTTTTCGATGTCGAAGCCCATTTCACCGAACGCCGGGCCGCCGGACGTGCCGAGGGTTTCACCATACGTCGTGGCCATGCCGATACCAGTGGTAGCGCCAGAAGCCGTACCAGAGAAGATCGACGTGATAGGAGCCAAGTTGGCGAACAAGAACGTCGAGTTCGAGTTAATGGCCGCTGTCGGAGCCGTATCAAGCGTAACAGTCGCGCTAGAAACAGAGACGACACGAGTACCGGGAACGATGCCTTGAGCGATGACCAAGTCACCAACCCCCAGGCCAGTCACGGCGCCCGAGAGCGTCAGGACGGTCATAGTGGTCGACAGAGTGGTCGCGCTCGTGGTCGTGAAGTACGAGTTCTGCGTGGTCGTACCAGAACCAGCCACGGACGGCTGGTTCTGAGTCGTGCCGACAACGCCACCATACAGCGAGTCATCAGCAGGGTTAATAATAGTAGCTCCAGAAACGGTCAACGGAGTGGTGTACTTCGGCTTGAGCGCGAAGATCAGACCGGTAGGTCCGCTCATCGGCTGCACGCCAGCGATGTCATAGGCGATCAGGTTCGGCATCGCGCGACGCACGAGGCTGATCAGGATCGGATCAAAGTTCTGAATCGCACCCGTGCTTATGTCGGCTTCGGTGAGCATGCGACGCTCTTCTTTGATGGCTTTTTCTTGGTTTTCGAGCAATGCGGCCGTGACCTGACGGCGGTAGTTGTCCTTAAATGCAGGAGCTTCCGCGTGGTCCAGAACCGGTGCCCACTTAGCAACAGACTGTTCGGTATTGAACATAGTTTTTTCTAATTGAGTTGTTATGGTTTGGGTTTTCTCTCTTACTTACGATTCGGGTTACCGTTCTCAACGCGAGAGATTGCGCCGAGATAACGTTTCATGTCAGCCGACACATGAGCCAAAGGATCATCTTGACCCTCTACAATGACCTGCGTCGTACCCGAACTGACAGCTTTCTGCAGCTTCACGGCCGATTCCACAAGAGGAGCCGGCTTATTAGACTGAGGAGCCTTTCCGCTAAAATACGATTCCTTGATCGTGGCGACCTTCTTTGTGAAGGACTCCACGGATTCAAACACCGTATCCTTTGTGAGTTCAGTCAGCTTCGAAGCCTGTGTGACCGCCAAGCCTTTAGCCGCCTGAGCGACAATGGCTTTACGGAGCAGACCTTCGTTTTGCTTCTTGGAACTCTCGACGATCAGACCAGCCTGCTTCACCTGTTCCTGCAGTTCCGCGACGCGGGAGTTCAAGGACTCCACCAAGTCTTTATCAGCCTTGGGGACTTCGATGTAGCTCTCCGCAAACACGTTCTTTAGGGACGTAATGAATCCTTCAGCGATCTCCGTGCGAAGGGTCGAGTCAACAGCGACTTGATTTTCCTTCATCCAGGATTCAACCACGTACGTGAGGTACGAGTCGACCTGTTCGGTTACCGTGCTCAGGATCTCTTCAGCCTTCTGACCAAGCTTACGCTGATAGCCTTCATGGAGTTCTTTACGAGCCGTACGCACTTTGCTTTTCACGGCCGCTTCGAAGATCGTCTTCGCTTTGGACTTGAAGCCTTCCGTCAGGTTAGCCTCGCCGTTCATCAGCGCGTTCACGTCTTCTTCCATGTCAACTTCAGTTTCGTCTTCTTCTTTTTCGCCTTCTTCATCGGCTTCGGATTCATCGGAGTCTTCTTCATCCTCTGAGGCGTTGCATTTGCATTCGCCATCACAAGAACATTTACACTCGTCATCTTCCTTGCCAGCCTCTTCTTTACCCGACTCTTTTTCACCGGCTTCGTAACCGGCTTCGTAACCGGCTTCGTACTCTGCAGTCTCGCCAGCTTCGTGTTCGGGTCCTTCTTCGGCTTCGTGTTCGGACGATTCACCGTCTTCTTTAGCAGCTTCGGGTTCCTCTTCCGTGATCGGACCAGGAGCATGCGCAACAGGAGCTACCGCACGCGGTGTGACCGCGACGGCCTTCTCGATGTCAGACATGCACTGTTCTGATTCAGTAATCAGACCTTGCTTTTTTTGCTTTTTAGGCATTTTGCTTGATTTGGTTGGAGAGGAAATCCCCGTGGACCTCTGTCTCATTATTTTCAATCTCGACTCAAACAACAGGTTTGAGATGAGTACCCATACCCAATAACTCCCTGACCGAAGTCAGGAGAGAGTGTTATAAGCCATTGGCGATCTCGGTCATGAATTTCATGAATTCACGCTCCTGAGCTTCAGCCAACTGACTCTTAGAAGTGCGAGAGATCGTCTTCTTAATCTTCTCGATCTTGCGAGCGACGATCTCATTGCCTTCTTTAAAAAATTCTACACCTTCCATGATTCCTTCGACAAAGGCCGAAGGAGCCGACGGATCCTGTACGATGTCAACCGTGGCCAGACTGAAGTCTTCCTTCACGTACGTCTTACCGTTACGAGACTCAACGGATCCCATACCACGAGAACTCACACCAAGTTTAACACCACCATCGAGCAGACCCTTAACGATCTGACCCATCGGCGTATTCAGAATCAAAGCCTTACCACAAACGTCGTCGCCATTCCACTTGAGCTCCGTAATGCGATGACTAACCTTATCTAGATTGATCTGCGGACCTTCAGGATGATTCAGCTCGCCAACCGCACGGCCAGTCGAGACCTGCTCGGCAATGAAACGACTCACGGCATCTTTCAGAACGGCACGAGGATAGATTCGATTATTACGATTCTGCTTCTCGGCCTGCATAAACACGCCTTCAAGAAAGTACTTCTTCTCTTTCTCAGGACCAACAGACTCGATGAGTGTATGAACGCCGTTCTCGTTATATTCCGTGATGAGTAAAGCCATAATTTTTACTTAGATTCGACCGTAGGTTTATTGAATACCTGATCAACCAAAGACAGCTTACGAACCTCGAGGGCCGCGACGGCCTTCTCGGCCAGACCGCGTTGAAAAGCCTGCTCGGCCTGTTCTTTATTACCTGCAACGACCGCATGGACGAATGTTTCGGCGTGATTACTCATGTCAGATCCTTATTTATACGTGTTATGTTTTTCAAACCGCTGGAGCCCCGGGTAGAGGAGCTGGAGGAGCTTCAGGTGCTCCGGCTAATTCAGCAGGGGCCTCAGCTTCAGGAGCTCCGGCTAATTCAGGAGAGGCTTCTCCACCCATATCAGGAGGAGGCATTCCGCTGCCCATATCAGGAGCGCCACCCATAGCTCCCATATCCTGACCACCACCCTGAGCGACATTCTCACCAGCATCTACTGAGATATCTCCACGAGCCTTTTCCCGGGCGATCTCAATATCCATAGTTTCGATGTCATCATCCGATTGATGAAGAATGTTACGACGTACCCACTTCTCGGAGTAGTAACGACCAATGAACTCGCCAACCTTGCCAATCATCTCCATGCGCGCGGATAAGATCTCGAAATCTTTAAGTTCTGAGAAATAGTTATCACGCTTAAAGTCAATAGTGATCTTCTCTTTGATCTTGAACCAATCGTCTTCGACAATGATACCCTTCAGTAAGAGCTGCGTCTTTAGCAGATTGATGAAGAGATATGAGAACTTGCGACGCTGACGATCAATGAATCGTTGAAACGATACTTCTTCTCGATTGATCTCCGTAGATTTGCCAGCCGTCCAAAGTGCCGTATTAGCCTCAAAGCGAGAGAGCGGCACATTCAAAGAACGATACAAATTCTTCTTGAAAAACAAGATGTCATCGATCTGACCGAGATTCTCGCCGCCAGGAAGGGTCGTGATCTCCGTACCTTTACCACCTTCACGACGAGGAAGCCAGAAGTCCTCGAGCATCGACATATGCCTACGATCATCACGTACGGCACCAGAGGAAGCATCATAGACCATCTTATTGCGATACTTCGACATGATCTCCTGCATGTACTGCTCGGCCTTTGCCTTTGGCAGATTGCCCACATCGATGTAGAATATGCGACGCTCAGGCGCACGAGACATGCGATAGATGACCAGCGAGTCTTCCATCATGCGAAGTTGATTCACAGGCTTCAGAGCTTTGTGAATGTTCGAGATGATGCGCTTATGCGTAGAATCAAGAAGGCCAGAAGGAACGTAGCACACGGCCGACGGATCGATCTTGAGGCCCGTAACAGAGTCACCGGTGTTTACCGATTGAACCAATTGACCGGCAATTTGATTCTCATTGTAGATGAAGTACTCAGCTTTAGTCGTAATTAACTTAACACCAGTCTCAGGATCGATCTTAGTATCGATCTCACGAATCTTACGCATCTTGATCGGATCAATGAAGCGAAGCTCAAGAATGCCATTACTCGGATTCTGTTGATCTACGATGACGTGATAGTACAAACGACCATCAACATACCAACGACGAAAGATATCGGCGCACGCACGATTAAAATCCAATAGACGAATTACTTCGTCAAATTCTTTTTGAATAGCATCCTTGACTTCATCGGGATACTCGAGATCATTCATGGCCAGAGAGATCGGAGAACCATCTTCTCCAGAAGCGATAGCCTCATCGACGATATAGTTAACGGCCGTATCACACTCAGATTGCTCTGAGGCATTACGATACTTGAGAATCAAATCCTGATCAGAGGCAACCGTAGTTCCATCAATATCAATGTACTGACCAAAGTAACCACCAGCCGAGATGACCGTTGAACCATCCTCGGCTTCTTTAGGAACAAAGGACTTGACCTCTACGGGCTTCGGAGTAGAAGCTACTGGAACGATGGGAAGAAGACCTGCATAAGGTGACGGCTCATCGGCTTTCTTGATCTGCTTCGAAATCTCAAATCCAAATAATTTCATGTGTATCTATATTTATACATGGTCAAAAAAGAGGGGCGGCCTTTTGAGCCGCCCCTCGTGAATAACTTACAAATTAGAGTATGCCACCAGTAGCACGAGAGATCGTGCCAGAAACAGCACCCGCCGCCGCATTGACCAGACCACTCTGAAGACCAGAGATGATGCCACCGATACCGCCACCGCCATCTTTACCAGTGAAGACCGTCGAGTTCGACAACCAATACTGATAGTTGAACACCACATCAAACTCTTCGATAGTATCATTCGCATCGTAGCCAAGCTCAATAGCTCCAATCGATTGAGGAAATGCATCAACGAAAGTATAACACTTAACGTCGTTGCCCGCCTTATCGAGCTGATACACACGAAGCTGAGACATGAAGGTGCTGTAAGCCACATTGCCAGAATTCGAGGGCGCCGGATTCATGATGTCGATCCAGTTCTCAAACGCATTACGCAGATCGAACGTCGTGTCATTGATGACCTTGACGGTCCATGTATCAAACGTACGATCGCCGGGGATTTTGAATTTACGACCACGATACGGAACCTCGATCGTGCCTTGTTGAGCCGCCGGAATCTGAGCCGCTTTAATCAAGAACGATGCCGTTTCCTGATTGCCACCAGTACCCCCGGGGAATGGGACTTCGCAACGGAACAGATTCGGACGTGCACCGCCACCAACCAGCTTAGCCTTGAAATCGTTTACACTATTAGCCATATGTTTTTCCTTATGTTGTTATTTATACAGGTTTCGAGGATTAAGCTCCAGCAACTTCGGAGAAACTCACGCCGGTACGAGTAGCGATGAAGTTCAACGTGATGAAGTTGATTGAGCGAGCCGGTTTGATGTAGATGTCGGCAACGAATTGATTCGCGTCGACGACGTCAGGAGTGTTATTCGTTCCATCGCATACGACCAAGAAGTCCGTGATGCCACGACGACCAGCGATGTCGCGCAGGAAAGGCTCCGTCATGTTACGGAACATAGACTGCGTGAAACGATCATTCAGTTCGAACAGCTGATACTTAGCCGCCGTCGCAATCGCCTTTTCGAGGATGATGAAGAGACGACGAACATTGATGCGATCAAAGGCACTCGGTTTGCTCTGAGCCGTCTTATCACCGAAGAGCAGAATGCCCTGACCTGGAAACGAGACGATCGGATTGACTGAAGCTTGATACAATCCATCACGATCCGTTTGATTAGGATTATAACCTAACTTAGTGACGTTCTGCAGATTGCCACGATTGTAGCCTGCCGGAGAGAACCAAGCGTCAGCCACGTTATCCGTATTGGCACAAAGACCAGCCATGTGACCGCAAGCAGGAATCCAGACGTAGGAGTCTTGATACTTGTTGTACACATACAGCGGACCCGAGTCAAACACGGAATAAGAATCACGCGTAGCTGATTGATCATTAAACTTCGTCAGCACGGCCGAGTATTTAGATGTAGTAGTAGTTAAAGCCCAAATTTGTACCGGAGCCGAGACAAATCCAACCGTATCTTTACGAGTATTGGCAATCGATTGCACCTTCTGTTCGGCCGTCGACAGAGAAGCGTAACCAGAACCAGCATTATTTGTAGCACAATCGGGATCACAGGCAAACAACAAATTGATGTCAATCGTCGCCGCATCTCCGAATACCGTGTTTAGGGTCGAGGAAACCTCACCGGTCGTCGGCAATACATCTGTACCAACAGAATTAGCAGGCCCATAACCCATATCAAACACCAGAGCAGGATTAGCCGTACCTCCCGTGATAGCCGTTCCAGAGGTCAGACCACCAATAGTGTTGTAGCCCCAAGCCGTCAGAGGAGTCTGAAGACCTAGCGTGTAGATCCAGCTAGAATTACGATTGACATAGTCAAAGTAGTAATTAGCCGTGCCATCAATGCGCTTCGAGTTCGAGTAGAGCGAGAGGCCCTGCCAACGTTCGAGCACCGTATAAGGAGTACCAGTGACAGTACCAAGATTATCATCTTGAACGAGGATGTGAATTTCATCGGCCGTTGTCGGCTTATAATCAAATCCAGCACCAAGAGTAATCGTCGAGGTGGAGTTTACGGCATATGACGATCCAGGAACACCTGCGCCAGTAGCATCTGTAGCAATCGTTCCTGTCGTCGAAGAATTAACAACCGTGACGTAGAGCGCGTTACCCAGTTTGCCAGGAAAACGAGCCACGAACGGAGTAACAACTGATGTAGCAGTAGGATAGGCGGCATTAAACAGATCAGGATTTTTGATCTGAATTGGCGCCGTCGACGTAGTCGTACCAACACCGCCCCAAATCACAGTAGCTAAATTAGTTGCTGTAAAACTAATAGTAGTAGCAATAGAAGCCGTTGACGCAGGAGTAAAGGTGATAGTCGCTAAGCTAGTCGTCGAAAACGAGATCGATGTAATCGTAGTAGTCGAAGTTGACAGACCAGTCGCCGACAGAATCGATCCAACCTGTAGCTGCTGCTGAATGATCGTAGAAGCTGAAGCCGTAACAATCGTACTTCCAGAAGCTACGGTAGATGAAGCCGTAAAGGTTGTAGAAGTCGTAGTCGCCGGATAGGTTGAATAGGCATTATAGGTCGTCGCTCCAACCGAGCGAGCTACCTTGAGAGTGTTGCCGTAATTGAGAAAACTCGCCGCCGTCAGAAACGAGACGGCGAAAGACGCGTCAGGTTTTCCAAAGCTAGTGAGTAGAGCGCCTTCATTGGCGACCGTGATTGATGTATCAGCGGGACCCCACTTAAACGCGCCTGCTGTGGCGCCGATAGAAGTGGCGACTGCCGGTACTACGTTCGTTAGGTCTTTTTCATTGACCTGAACGCCGGGAGATAAGAGGAATGCCATATTAGTTTTTACCTTTCAGTGTTGTTATAAGTTGACATGATAAGATCTAGTTTCAATAAGCCTATTTATTGAAATACGATCCTTCACAGCATTTGCCACTTCTTCATATCCTCGGCCATTTGATTGTAAATCTCCATAGATGGAGTAAAATTAGCCTGAGAATTACCTAGGAAACCGGCAGGTACCAGCTCGTCCTCCATCGCTCGAGCCTTCTCGGCAAAGAGCATTCCCTTCAGCTCGCCATCCTTGAGATTCGCAAAAGGAGTGGTCAGAAACCAAGCAAGAAGCACCAGATTCATTACCATGTCATCATGACATCCAGTGGCCGCCTCATATGAATCTCCATGTGCCTCAAAGGTAGATAGCTCGAGAATTGAGTCTGGATCATGTAGTTCAAGTTTACGAGCCTCGACGATGTCTTTCAAAAAGGCACAGCCAATTCTCTTCACACGCTTATTCATCGTGACTCCAATGCCACCTTTCACGGCCGACTCAACAAAGGTATTCTCATATTCGAGATCATAGTACACGCCATTGCATACCACTTGTCCGACATCATTGCTCTCGATTACGACCAGAGCCTCATTATATCTCTTAGCCACGGCGACGATCAGATCTGGAAAGAGCAGAGGAGACATCATGTTATCTCGCCAAGTTGCCACCTGCTCGAAAGGACGAGCCGTTGTATCCGTGACCGTCAGAGTCGAGTAGTCTTGACCACGGCCCTTCGATACGTCTACCGTGATGACGTATTGATGCCCCTCAACTGGAGGGCGATAGATCTTTACGGAACGAATGATCTCGGCCGGAGACTCCGCTTTTAAAGCAAGGAGAAACTCCGGAGAGATTAGAGTATCCATCGATCCAATCGCCGCGTTACCAAACTCCTGATCGAACTGAAGCTGAGACGTGTTGGCAATTGTCTGTGTCTTCCACTTCTCATCACGGCCGGGTACATCCCACCAATCCACACGAAATGGCTTGTACTCATTCGCACCTTGCACGGCACCCTGCCATAGACGATAGAATAGATTGCCTACACCATTGATCGTTGAAGTCATGATGACCTGTGACTTCTTACCAGACGAGATGACCGGATAGGTAGACGTATAGAATGTATCCGCGTCGGGTACGAAGGCGAATTCATCAAGCATTAGAACATCCAGCGACATGCCACGGATACTATTTCCAGAAGTAGCCGAAGCGATAATTCGCGAATTGTTTGAAAAGGTCAAAGAACCTTTATTAACGGCTTTGCAACCAGGTTGGAGAAAAAAAGGAAGATTTTCTAAAGCTAGAGTAATGCGTGAAAGCATTTCCCTCGCCGTAGCCCCCTTATTCGCCAAAATGGCCAATGTTTTGTTCGCATGAAAAACAGCAACCCAGAGTAAATACATGGATACGCTTTGAGATTTGCCTGACTGCCGACATGCCAGAACGATATTAAAGCGATTGGCTTGAAATGCCTTAAACATCTTTTCCTGATATGGATAAAGACTAAAAGGAACCAGACCAGAGTTGATGTTGATGATCTTACAATAATTCTTAACAAAGTACACTGGATCAGCCATGCACTTCTTATATTCAGAAATTTCATGAGCCGTGAAGTTTTGCTGAATTCCATCACGTTTAATGAGATTATTGCCGAGATATCCCAAACCGGCATTTTGTATTCTTTTCATTTTCTTTTTCCAGTCCCCTGAATCCATAATTCAGGCTGACGTCCAGGTGTAAAATAGTCGCCCGTCTCATTATCGGGTGATCTGAAATATCTTTTGCCTTTATTCCTGGCCACATAATTTTGCTTAGCGGCGGACATCCTTTCTCGGGATTCTAAAGTTCGTTTCATCCCTCTATGCTTTTCAGCAGTTTTTCTTATCTTTTCAGGATGCCAGAAAGAAAATATTACTCTGTCTGAAAACGCATCAGAAGTTTTCTATGTTGAGAATGCAGGAGCCTCTATGCGTGTTCTTGTAGATGGTAATACGCTTAGCAATACTTTCATTTTAATTATTCATGGCGGTCCGGGTGCCAGTGCATATCTGTACGACACAAAATACATTAACAAGAATCTGGGGAACAAATATGCTGTGGTTTACTGGGACCAAAGAAACGCCGGGGCCTCCCAGGGGACAAGCAATGGGGGAAATCTTCATCTCGATCAGATGGTAGATGATCTGAAAAAAGTGATTGAGGTTCTCAAATACCGATACGGTAAGAGTGTTAGTATTTTTCTGGTTGGCCACAGTTTTGGCGGCATGATTGCAGCTGATTTCGTTACAAAGCCTGATTTACAAAAAATGATCAAAGGACTTATAAATATGGACGGGAGCCATAATTATCCTTTGAATGATACTCTTACAAGGGAGATGCTGCTTAGTACAGGACAATACGAGGTATCATTAAACAGGAATGTTGATAAGTGGAATCCAATTATAAATTACTGTAAAGCGCACAAAGGCAATTTTAGTTTTGAGGAATCGCAGCAACTTGAATCCTATGGTGTTGAGGCTGAAAATTATATTGATAGCGTAAAAACATATAGCATTTTTTATGAAGTAATGAAATATGCGATTTCCAACAACTATCCTGTTACTGCAATGGCCAGCAACCTGCTCTTTTCAGAAGATTCAGATTTTAATAAAGAGCTTGCCGTGACTGCTTTTTCAAATGCTTTACCGAACGTTACAATTCCTGTTCTGCTCTTGTGGGGAAAGTACGATTTTGTTTGTCCTCCTTCTT
>Ga0118677_10003736_pt1 | contig 28477 bp, 27 predicted proteins | sample AliMusrvi5mmetaG_FD_86154 | JGI IMG/M metagenome (GOLD analysis project Ga0118677, IMG submission 86154) | reverse complement strand
CGCATGGCGTGGTCGTCGACCCTGTTCGTACGGCTTGGCACCTCTACGTTCTCCAGATCGATTTTGCGGCGCTTGGCAGGACTCGCACGCAGGTGATGACTCAACTACGCGACGCGGGGGTCGGCACCCAAGTCCACTACATCCCCGTTCATCTCCAACCCTACTATCGCAACAAATACGGCTACGCCCCCGGGAAGTGTCCGGTCGCCGAGTCGTACTACCGGCGTTGCCTGAGTCTACCGCTTTATCCCGGTATGACCGATGCGGATGTCAACCGCGTTATCGCGACGGTTCGCGCCGTTCTCAAAGCGGACTGACATGTCTTCCCGCCGCCCAACCATCCTGATTCGTGCCGACGGCAGTCCCGAAATCGGCACCGGTCATATCATGCGCTGTCTGTCGCTCGCGCAAGGTTGGCAACATGCCGGTGGCGACTGCCATTTTGCCTTCACCAGTGTGACCCCGGCGTTGGAACAACGATTGCGCGATGCCGGCATCGCCTTCACGCATCTCGCCGCACCGGCAGGTGGCGATGCGGACGCCGATAGCACGGCTGCCTATGCTCAACAACTCGGCGCGGCGTGGATCGTGGCTGATGGTTACCGATTCGGATCAACCTACCAGCGTCGTATCAAGGCGGCTGGACAGCGGTTATTGCTGCTCGACGATTACGGCCACGCCGACTCCTACTGCGCCGACCTTGTGCTGAATCAAAACCTATCCGCCCGCGCCGATTGGTATGCCAATCGGGAGTCAACGACCGCGCTATTGCTTGGCACGAGGTACGCCCTGCTACGCGAACAGTTTCTCGTGTATCGGGACTGGAAACGGGAAATACCCGTCGTTGCCCGAAAAGTGCTAGTCACTCTTGGCGGAACTGATCCTGACAACTTTACCGGCAAAGTCGTCGAGGCCTTGTCCGGGCTGGATGTGGATCTCAAAGTTGTCGTTGGTGGCAGCAGTCCACACTATGCGTCTCTCTCTGCCGCCGTCCATTCGCCGAATACGGTAATTCGCGACGCTTCCGATATGCCGGCCTTTATGTCCTGGGCGGACGTCGCCATCGTTGCCGGCGGTTCAACATCCTGGGAGGCGGCGTTTATGGGTTTGCCCAGCCTTGTATTGGTATTGGCGGAGAACCAACGCGCTGTGGCCGCGTCGCTCGATTCCGCAGGTATCGCGCCGCGCACCACGGTTGACCGCATCGCGTCTGATTTAGCCTTGTTGTTGTCCAGTCTCGAACGGCGACGGGCGGCTAGCGAAAGGGGTCAGCAGTTGGTCGACGGTTCCGGCGTTGAGCGAGTTGTGACCGCGTTGCGCGCGACCTGCCTGACGATTCGTCGTGCGCGTGAGGACGACTGTCGGTTGATATGGAATTGGGCAAACGACCCCGATGTGCGTAGTAACTCATTCAATTCAAACCCGATCCCGTGGGAAGTGCATCAACAATGGTTTGCCGATAAGTTGACTGGGCACTACAGCGCAATCTATATCGGTTGCAACAAGAGTGGGCAACCGATCGGTCAGGTGCGGTTTGATTGGACTGTGCAGGGCGAGGCGAGAATCGGCGTAAGCGTTGACCGTGCATTTCGCAACGCCGGATGGGGCAGTGTGTTGATCCGCAGGGCCACTGATGAAGCCTTTCGCGTTGCTCCGATCATGACGATTCACGCCTATGTGAAGGCCAAGAATGCCGCTTCCGTCCGTTCGTTCCTGAAGGCAGGTTTTTTTCGGGTCGGCACCGCAACAATTCATGACCACTCTGCCGTCCATTTGCGTTTGGAAAGAAATGATGAGTGAAGACATTGATCTTGTTGTCAGTTTCAACCCGCGGGACCGGTTTGTATCCTGTGATATTGGAACCAGCACGGAGATTCGCTGCAGGAAATATTTGCAATCTGGGTTGATGATGCGTATTCAAACTGGTGCATGCGCAAAAGTCACCCAAAAGAAATTGTCTGGAAGGACTGAAAAAAGCAATTCGCAGATTTGCTGGTTGTACGCATGGACAGGAGCTTTTTGCAGGTCGTGGGGGTCTGAGCAAAATTGAACGAGTGCATCCAAATCAACGGGCACGAGGTTGGGTCAGGGCGGTCGACGTACGTGATTGCGGAAATGTCGGCGAACCACAATCAGAACTTCAAGGAAGCTGAACTAATCATAAAAGCTGCGAAAGAGGCCGGGGCCGACGCGATCAAGTTGCAGACGTATACGGCCGACACGCTTACGATGAATTGCGACAACCCGTTATTTCAAATCGGGAAGGGCACGATCTGGGAAGGTAAGAATCTTCACAAACTGTATGGCGAGGCGTACACTCCGTGGGAGTGGCAGCCGAAGTTGAAAGAAATTGCGAATAGCCTTGGCTTGGATTGTTTTTCTACGCCGTTTGACGCCACCGCCGTGAACTTCCTGGAAAGAATGGATGTGCCTGCGCACAAAGTCGCTTCGTTCGAGTTGGTGGATCACGCGTTATTGCGGTGCATCGCACGGACCGGCAAGCCGATCATTATGTCAACTGGCATGGCGACGCTGGAAGAGATCGAAGAGGCCGTGACGGTTATTCGCGCGGCCGGCAACCAGCAACTGGCCTTGCTGAAATGTACGAGTGCCTACCCCGCGTTTCCGGAAGAGATGAACCTTCAGACGATTCCCGACATGGCAAAACGTTTCGGGGTACCGGTTGGGTTATCGGATCATACGTTGGGTATTGCTGTGCCTGTGGCGGCTGTGGCACTGGGGGCGTGTATCGTTGAAAAGCACTTTACATTGTCACGCAGTACGCCCGGACCCGACAGCGCGTTTTCGTTAGAGCCGCATGAATTTAAGCAGATGGTGGAAGCGATCAAGGTTGCCGAGAAATCGCTGGGGCGGGTCAGTTACGAACTGACGGCGGGTGAGGCCGCCAGCCGCGTTTTTCGTCGGTCTTTGTTCGTGGTGGCAGATATGAACGCAGGTGATGTTTTCACCGAGCGGCAGGTCCGTTCGATCCGTCCTGGATACGGGCTGCCACCGAAGTATTTGGACCGCATTCTGGGGCGGCGAGCCACGCGGTCGATTGTCGCGGGTACTCCGCTTGACTGGAATCTTGTCGACTCAGGCCCCCAATCCATACCCGCACAATGAAAACCAGATTAGTCAGTGTAGTCACTCCGTGTTTCAACGAAGAGGGGAACGTCGAACCCTTGTTTGAAGCCGTCAAGCAGGCCTTCTCAGGTCTGCACGGGTATGAGTTCGAACACCTCTTCATTGACAATGCTTCATCGGATCAGACGGTGACAATCCTCAAGAAACTCGCCGCCCAGGACAAACGGGTAAAGATCATTGTGAACATGAAGAATTTTGGGGTCTGGCGGTCGCCACTCCATGCGCTCTTCCAAGCCAGGGGAGACGCGATCATCCCGATGTGCGCCGATCTTCAGGATCCTCCTGCGTTGATTCCCGAATTCATCAAGCAGTGGGAGGCAGGCCACCAGGTTGTTGCGGCCGTCAAGAAAGCTTCGCAAGAACCGCCGATCATGTACGCGATCCGCAAGGCCTACTACCGACTGCTTTGCTATCTTTCGGAAACTGAACTCATCAAGGATTTTACCGGGTATGGTCTATATGATCGATGTGTCATCGATCTGCTGAAGAGCACGGGCGATCACTATCCGTACTTTCGCGGCTTGATCAGTGAGATGGGGTACCCGATCGCGCGGATCGAATACGTGCGGCCGACCCGCAAACGCGGTTTCTCGAAGAATCGCTTCTACGACCTGTACTCGCAAGCGATGAACGGCATCGTGAATCATTCCAAGGTGCCGTTACGGTTGGCCACGTTCATCGGGTTCTTCGTTGCCATTATGAGTCTGATCGCTGCCTTCGGCTATACGTTCTACAAGTTGCTGTTCTGGCAAAGTTTCAGTGTTGGAATGGCGCCGCTTGTGATTGGTGTCTTTTTCTTTTCCGCGGTGCAGTTGATCTTTCTGGGAATTCTGGGCGAGTACATCGGCGCCATCCATTCCCGTCTGTTTCAAAAGTGGCTGGTGATTGAAAAGGAGCGCATCAACTTCTAAGGCTTCACTTCCTCAATTCCGACATGCCCGACTAACAAAGGAACCTTGGCCGCCACACCGAGAGTGTCCGATAACGTGATCACGGTTTCGCCGGGCGGCAGGGTCATGGGCTCCAGTTTCCACTCGGTCAGTTGTCCGTTGGCAAAGGTCTCAAGGCCGCCTGCCGAGGTCCGCACCCGCTTCGTCCCACCGGCCGCCGCCGCGTTCAGGACCAGTGCGGCGTGCAGGGGGGCTGAGGTCAGGTTGTAGGCCCGTACGACCGCCTGGTCGCCCATCAGGCGCCAATCGCGCAGGTCTTGGGTTTTGACGTACTTCCAGCCTTCGCCTGCCAGGCAAGTCACCCTGGCGCCATCGGCCTTCCGCATCGCCAGCACGTCCTCCGGCAAATTGTAGTACACGGTGACGGACAGATCGTTGCTCACACCGGCTTCCGCACGGTAGTTCAATCCGAGCCTATCCAGTGCGACCGCATCAGGGTCGGCAAACACCTTGTAGTGGGCATAGAACGAGTGCGGCCAGAGCCAGGCATCCATGTTTGGTCTGAACCAGAGGTGGCGTTCTTCGATATAACCGGATACCGGGAATTCGTGCATCAGATCAACCATTCGTTCCCTGAACCGGTTGTTCCTGTAAATTTCCGGTATTTCGTTGTGGACGGCCGATGTGAAGATGACGTTCGTGCCGACGTGCAGGCGATACTCGTTGAAAGCGGTAAAGAATCGTTCCGTGAACACCGGCGTCCCGGGCGACAGTGTCGTATCGAGAAACCCAACGATAACCCGGTAAGGCGTGGTTTTCCCAAGTGCGTTCACCGCCATCGCATCGGGTCCGAGCCAAAGCCCTACGCCGACTGAGATGAGGACTGCGGCCAGGGCCCGGGCCGCCCATTCCATTGCGTGATTTGACCCCAACCCAGGTAAGGACTTCGCTTGCGAAGTCTGCGGTCGTCGGCAAGCGACGCCCCTACGAAGATGCGTGGACTTTGCCTGCGACCCAACGGGAGGGCCGCTGGCCTCGGCGGCCTGGCCAGCGAGGCCGCTGGCCCTCCCGAAATGCCTCGACAGCCATACCACTGGAGCCAGCATCCCCAACGCAAGGACCATCATCAGGATAGGACTGAGGGTCGCCACATAACGGGATTGTACGCCAAATACACTCATGAAGACCGAGGCGAGATTCAGTGCCAGTCCCAAGCAGAAGAGCGCAGCAACCCCTCGCCATCGTTTGTCCTGCTTCATGCAGATGGTGAGGGATAACAAGCCGAGTACCGTCATGAGCAGGGCGAAGAACACACGTCCCGGGGTTGCTCCCCACGCGTAACCCATGAAGATGTGAGCCAGCCGGCCCAACAATGGAACGGCACGGTCCTGCTCGAAAATGGTCTTCCAATAGTGCTGCGTTGCCTCGGTTGGGCTCTCGAGAAACGCTCGGACACCCCAAGGCGCCGTCAACAGTGGCAATCCGAGCAGGAACAGGAGGCCGGCCACAAGCAACAGATCGAGTGTGAAACGCTTGCTGCGAATGGAATGGAGCAACGGTATGGTAACGAAAAAGAGCCCGAACAGGCCGCCCACCGGCCAGGCACTGGACGACGAGTGCACCATGAAACCCACCCCGGCCACGCTTCCCAGGCAGAGCGCGACAGGCAGGCCGCGACCGGCATGGAAGTATCGCCATGCGGCAAAACCGCACCACAGGGACAGGAAACCGCCCAGGATCAGTGGCGGGTAGACGTAAGCTTCGCGCGACATCTGGACGTAAAACGGGTTGAACGCCACCAAGCCACTCAGCACCAACCCGTATAGGGCCCCGCGCGCTTCCCGGCCCGCGAAGAAAGCGACGATGATGGTCGCAATGCCCCACAGTGCCGATGGAAGGATGAGGTTTCCGAAGGTAAGCGGGAGATGAAAGGACTGGAGTACGAACTGGGTCACCGCGACAGGCAAGGGCAGTTGCCCGAACATGTCCCAGTGCGTCAACATTTGGAATCCTGTGGCGCCTGTGGCGCAAGGCATCCAGAACACGGAGTAATTGTCCATCTGGAGTGCCGAATCGTTCAATCGAGCCAGCCGGAAATAACTGCCGGCCGACACGATTACCAGCAGCGCAAGCCAGACGAACAATCGTGTGTCGAACGGACGAACAGCCGAACCAGGTCTGGAAACTTCTGACATGCGGCAAGAATAGCGGCGAAGAGGGTGAAGTGAAACAGAAAACAGCACGGAGGCCCTTGCAGAATGGCCGCGAAAGAACGCAAGGGACGCAAGATAGGGCATTTCTTTTGTGTTCTTTGTGTTCCTTTGAGGCTATTCCGGTGGTTCTGCAAGAGGCTCGCACGTTGCAACGCATTCCAACGCATTCCGAGGCATGTCCTGATGAACTACGAATTGCGCGGAATGTACGAAAATAGTACACTGATGAAGAGTTGTGTCTTGTTTATCGTAACGATTCCCAAGACCTTTCGCGTGTTTCGCAGTTGATCGATATCAACAGGGACAGGAATGAGCCAGCATAGTTGGAACCAGCATGTGGAGACGATCAGCGGGCTGCTGAGAGCCGTGGTGTGCTCCGATCGCGACGGGCGGCCGCTTGACGTCCAAGTAGCCTTCGAGCAGTGGCAGGCCGCCACGCTCCTGCTGCGCGAGCGGCGTGGTACGATCTTCTTGGTGGGCAACGGCGCCAGCGCCTCCATGGCGAGCCATATGTCGGCTGATTTGGCAAAGAACGCCCATCTGCACACCGAGGTTTTTTCCGACGTTTCGTTGATTACGGCCATATCCAACGACCTTGGCTACGACCAAGTCTTTTCAGAGCCCCTGGCCCGGCGCTGCAATCCGTGCGATATGTTGGTGGCGATCAGCAGCTCCGGTCGCTCGCCCAATGTGCTGGCCGCCGTTAAGGTTGCCAATGAGCATGGATTGACCGTGGTGAGCCTGACGGCCATGGCGTCGACGAACCCGTTGCGGCGTGCAGGGTCGATCAACCTTTATGTGCCTGCCGACACGTACAGCGCGGCTGAATCATGCCACGCGGCGATTTTGCATCATTGGATGGATATGGTGGAAATCGGTTGAAGTCGACCCCAGTCGGGCCGGCGATCGGTTCTGGCATTTCCAGGCGCAAACGCTCATACTCATAACCTGTATGCCTGAGACTCTCCATTCGCCCCATCCATCGATGGCGCATCCCGGGCCCGCCCCGCGAGCCATGCTCGTGCTCGCCCTGGCCGGGGTCGGGGACGTGCTGATGACGACGCCGCTGCTTAAGGAATTGCGGGCGGCCTTCCCCGCCGCTGTTATCGACGTGCTCGTCATGCAGGGCGAACCCGCGCGTGACGTGCTGTCCGGAAACCCGAATGTCAATAACGTCGTGCTGCACAACTTTATGCGCGAACCGTTCTGGCGGTCCCTGCGTTTCTGTCTGGAATTGCGCCGCCGGCGTTACGATTGCTCCATCACGGCATTCCCGCTCAACCGCTTGGCGTACAACCTGATCACGTTCCTTGTGGGCGCCCGGACCCGGATCGGATTCGATTACGCCATCCCGTGCGGCGCGCTGGGTCGCTGGCTTCTCACCGATCGGCTTGCGGAGCGGACGGATATTCATGTCGTGGAGAACAACCTCAGGATACTCCCGGAAGTCTTTGAACGGCCGTTGCGGGAAACGACGCATCGTTTGGGACTTGCGCTGTCTGCCGACAACCATCGCTTCGCCGATGAGTTCATGGCTCGCCTGGGCTTGGATAACGGGCCTGCGATCGGCTTGCACCCTGGCTCGGGGACGACAAAGAATCTGGCGTTGCGGCGCTGGGCACCGGAAAAATGGGCGCAACTCGCGCAGGGGCTCGCGACCCAGTACCCAACGGCAACCCTCTTCATGTTTGGCGCCGCGGCGGAGAAGGATCTTAGAACGGAGATTCAGGCACTGTCAGGATTGGACGGCAAACGACTTGTCAGTGTAGACGCCGGGGGACTCCGCGACGCCGCCGCCCTTATCGGCCGAATGCGGTGTTTTGTGTGTTGCGACACCCTGTTGACTCACATTGCCGCGGCCAGCGGGGTGCCGACAATCGAAATCCTGGGACCCACGCCGCCGCAATCGATCTATCCGTATGGCGTGCCGTACCGCATTGTGCGGACCGGTATTTCCTGCAGTCCGTGCTACGGCTATTCGCGGTTCGGGATCCGTTGCACGAATCCAGTGTTCCTGCAGTGTCTCAAGGACCTCACGCCCGACATGGTTCTTGCGGCCGCTGTTGACATCATGGCCGTCTGAGGCGTAAAAAGACATAGAAATTTCTGTGCTGCCAAGGGGAGGCTTATGGGTGTTGAGAAGATCCTGGACTGGCCGTCGTTGCTGAGACGGCGGGAAGAGTGGCAATGCGCCGGCAAGGTGGTCGTGTGGACAAACGGTTGCTTCGACATTCTTCACGTAGGACACATCCGCAGCCTGAACGCGAGCAGGCGATTTGGGGATGTCCTTGTGGTGGGAGTGAATAGTGATGCGTCGGTGCGACAACTCAAGGGACCGTCGCGGCCAGTGGTGACAGCGGCCGAGCGGATGGAGATTCTAGCCTCATTGGAGTGTGTGGATGCGGTGGCGGTTTTTGATGAACTGACGCCGGAACGTGCGCTCGGGGAGTTGAAGCCGGACGTCCATTGCAAGGGCGCCGATTACAGGCCGCCGAACGGGAAGCCTATTCCTGAGGCCGCGACAGTGGCTCGTTACGGGGGAAGAATAGAATTCATTCCTTTTGAGGTGGCGACCTCCACAAGTTCCTTGATCAGGAGTATTCAAGAGTAGTTTGTGTGACTGCAACCCAACAGTCGTAGACAGCAAACAAAAATCGGGATGAAGATGATCATAGGTAATAGTTGGGCGTTGCGGTTTCCTGGAATCCCATCATGAACGTGGTCATGGGGACGGTTATCTGAGGTCCATGATAGCAATGCTTTTGCGTTCGCGTTTCTTTGTTTTGTTCGACGGTGTTGACCAAGGCGCTCACAATATCGTCATTCGAGACGCACAGGTCAGTCCCGTGATGATTGCGAAGAATTGGGAGGGCCCCATCGTAACATTTGGCGGCGAAACCGATTTGCACATTAACGGTGAATGCCGGCTATGTAATAGGGACGGCTCCGAGGTTAGCATCATACATCAATATGACCGTGTGCCCGAATTGACTTTATGCATAACGGGCAGCGGCGTCTACTGGCGTCGCACAGGCTGAGTATCGAATCGGGCGTTGTCAGTATTGATTCTGCTTGCTGCAATGGAAGACCGCGCGGTCAAGGCATCATTCGGGTTTGTAACACCCGCACAAAATGCTTCCAATTGCCGACTGCTGAAGAGGACTTTATGAGAATCGTGGGAACATCTCTGATAGACTGTTTTGAGCTATTACCCGCTATCCATGAAGATCGCAGAGGCCGTTTCGTGAAGGTGTTTCAGAAGAGCGAGTTGCAGTCAACGGGCATGGATTGCTGTTTCAGTGAGAGTTATTACACGGTATCAAGAAAGGACGTATTGAGGGGATTGCACTTCCAGATACCTCCCGCGGCTTGTTCGAAGATCGTATACTGCGTCCATGGTGCCGTTTGGGACGTCGTGCTCGACATACGAAAGAGTTCCAAAACATATGGACGATACCATTCGGTGGAATTGTCCGCGCATAAGGGTAACGGGGTAATTGTCGCCGCAGGTTTCGCCCACGGCTTTCTTGCGTTGTCGCGGGGAGCGACCGTTCTCTATCTTGTGACGGCCGAATATGACGCAACCTGCGATGCCGGTATATTGTGGAATTCAGCCGGCATAAAGTGGCCGGTTGAGTCGCCCACTATTTCGCCTCGGGATGCGGGATTCGTCTCATTTCAGGAGTTCCGTACTCCTTTCCAATGACCTAATGACACTGATCATGAGAAGTGAGTTGATGAACTTCCTTGGAAAGAGCATGTGAAAGTCACGATTACAGGAGTGGGCGGCTTCGTTGGAGCGCGTCTGGCAAGGGAATTGCTGAGCCGCGGGCACGAGGTGCGTGGCGTAGATCATCCGGCTGCGGATAGGCGGCGCATACGGTCGATGTTGAAGGACATTGATTTTGTGTCTGTTGATCTGCTGCAGGCGGGGGTGGAAGGTTGGACGAGTTTGCTTGAAGGGGTGGATGGCTGTATTCATTGCGCCTGGGTAGCCACGCCCGGAAAGTACCTCTCTACGCCAGAGAACGTAGACTGGTTGGAGGCAACGCTTGATCTGTATCGCGCCATGCCATCGACGTCGTGCAACAGGTTGCTGGGGATCGGAACGTGTTTTGAGTATGACGCGCGGCAGGGGTATCTGTCGGAAAGCACGCCGTTGACACCCGAATCACTGTATGCGGCATGTAAGGCTTCTGCCTTTGTTGTAGGCAGTCAGTACCTCCCCAAATATCAGAGAAACTTTGCCTGGGCTCGACTTTTTTATCTCTTCGGCGAAGAAGAAGCGCCGAACAGACTGGTGCCTGATATCATAAATAAGTTGCTGCTGGATCAGCCCGTGGCGCTCACGGAGGGAAAGCAGGCGCGCGACTTTATGTATATCGGCGACACCGCGAGAGCGCTTGCGGACATTTATGAAAAGCGCGTTTGCGGCGTCGTGAATGTGGGCTCCGGTGTGGCAACGACCGTGCGGCAGTTGGCGGAGTCGATTGCGTCCTGCATGGGCAAGGAGGGATTGTTGAGGTTCGGGACGCGTCCCGATAACCATTGCGATCCGGCCAAGATTGTCGCCAACATTGCCAAGTTGCGCGAGGAAGTGGGCTTCCAGCAGGCTGAAGACGTCGATGCGGCAATGCACCGTGTGATTGACTGGTGGCGGGAGCAGATTTGCAGGCAGTCGTTGAAGCATTGAGTCACAAAAGGTACGCGGTATCGTATTTGAGACTGCCGAATATGTACGCCGCATAGGAACTGCAAGAGAGAGTTATACTTATGGGTTTAGGATCCAAGTGTCTGGTCACTGGCGGAGCAGGTTTCATCGGTTCACATGTTGCCGAGTGCCTGGTGGCACAGGGGTATGATGTCGTTGTTTTGGATGACTTAAGCGGAGGGTACCGGTCGAACGTGCCTCAGGGGGCCGCGTTCATTCAAGGGTCCATCACCGACGCGACGCTGGTGGGCAGGCTCTTCGGCGCACACAAGTTTGACTATGTATTTCATCTCGCGGCCTATGCGGCGGAAGGGCTCAGTCATTTCATCCGCCGCTATAACTACGTGAACAATCTGGTCGGGTCCATCAACCTGATTAACGAGGCCGTCAAGGCCGAGTGCAAGTGTTTCGTCTTCACCTCGTCCATTGCCGTTTACGGGGCAAACCAGTTGCCGATGACGGAGGAGACCGTCCCCATGCCCGAGGATCCCTACGGGATCGCGAAGTACGCCGTGGAACTCGATCTCGAGGCGGCTCACCGGATGTTCGGCCTGAACTACGTTGTCTTTCGGCCGCACAACGTTTATGGCGAGCGACAGAATCTGGCCGACCCGTACCGGAACGTGCTGGGCATCTTTATGCGGCAAGTCATGCTCGGCGAGGAGATGACCGTTTTCGGCGACGGCAGTCAGACACGGGCCTTCACCTACATCGCGGACGTGGCGCCGGCCATTGCCGACTCGGCGTGGCATCTGAAGGCGTACAATACTGTGTATAACATCGGGGCGTCAGAGCCGCGGAGCGTTGGAGAACTGGCGCGCCTGGTGGCGGCAGGTTTCGGCAAGTCCGTTCAACTCAAGCATCTCCCCGAGCGCAAAGAGGTCAAGCACGCCTTCTCCAGTCACGACAAGGTGCAACGTGTCTTTGGCGTCACGGCGCAATGGTCGCTCGAAGCCGGAATCGAGCGCATGGCGCAATGGGCCAAGGGCCTCTCTCTTCCCCCGCCGAAGACGTTCCAGAACATTGAGGTGTACAAGAACATGCCTCCGAGTTGGGCGAAGTTGTGCAACCGTTGACTGGTCAGGTGAGTTTCTTTCCGGCAGCCGAAACAGGTATCCTATGATGCAAAGCGACATATCCGTCGTCATTCCCACGAAGAACAACGCCACGACCATCGCGTTGACTCTCGATTCGCTTGGGATTCAGCGCTTTCCGGCGGACTGGGAGATCATTGTTGTGGACGACGGATGCGTCGACGGGACGCTTGATGTCGTGCGGGGTCACGATCTCTTCTGCCAACAACGTATTCGGATTGTGCGGAATCCGCGAGCTGGCTTGGCGGCAGCCTACAATATAGGATGCACCGAATCGCGCTTTCCCTTGCTGATCCTCATGCATGGCGACTGCTATGTGACTTCGCCGACGGCCGCCGCTGACATGGTGTTATGTTTTGCCGATTCCTCGGTCGTGGGGGCCATGTCAATCGTAACGGTGCCATCCGACTTGTGGGAACGGATGAGTTTTTGGGATCGCGTCAGCAATGCCCGTTATCTGGGCTTGGAGAGCCACGGGTTTGGCGGGAAGTTCGATGCGATCCGAAAGGAGGCACTCCAGAAGATAGGCGGATTTGACGAGATGCATTTCTTTAGCGCCGGCGAGGACTACGATATGGTGATCCGTCTCGGCGCTGTAGGGAAACTGGCCAAGACCGGAGTGAAGGTGACCCACGACCACCAGCATCCACCCCGTCGTTCCTTCGTGTCGTTACTTCGCAAACAGGGGCAGTTGGGAGAAGGACTTGGTGCCTTATTGAGAACACATGGCTGCAATCGCATCTACGTCGACTTGGTCATCGCTCAGGGGACCAAGATGGTCCTTTTCGCGGGACTTCTGGTGCCGGTGGCGCGGTGGGGGGCGTTGTTTCTTCTCGCTGTCCTCTCGCTAGCTTACTCGTGGCGGGCGTTCTTGCAGAAGGACATGCGCGTGTTGTTGATACCGTTCGCAAACCTGCTTCAATTCGCAGTCCTGGCGTGTGCGGTCATGACCGGGTATTTACGCGGTCGGCAACGTTTCAGGTATAAGTGAGTACCGGAACCGGCCCGGGTTGACGCCGACACGTTAACGGTCCCCTGCCAGCAGGGAGCATTTCGCCTCATCCCGTCACGCTTCGCCAGGAACTCCCGCCACACGCCCTGACCAAACGAGCGCATCACCCCGCCCATCTTCAGGGGTGGAGCGCCGGCGTCTACAGGTTAGGGCAACCTGTAGATCATCTCGCTTGTTTCGTTCGGCGGCACACAGATCAAATAGTCGAATTTATACTCTCTTCTCAGTCTCCCAATCTCCCTTAACTTCAATAAGGCCATGATCTCCAGATCGCGTTGCCGGACGCTTGTCGGCGTTCGAGACGTGTAACCAAACGCCATGGGTCTTTCGTGGACGGTCTGGTAGTACAACCCCAGACTCTCGGAAGCTGCCAAGTCGATTACACCTCGGGCATCTGGCAATCCCTTCAGCACCTCAACGTATTTCGGGACCTGTACCTGTGATGATGGGATAGGCTTCGGAACATACTCCAGGACCAATACTAACAGCCATGAGATCAGAACCATCCTCACACCGGGTCTTCCTTCAAAGAACGTTTTGAAACCGGCTGCACAAATGACTGCCGAGAAAAGCGTAACCATCACCATCATTCTCACAGGGCAGCCGGACAACCTAAGAAACGGGAGCAGCGTTTCGCACAGGCTGTACGGCATTATTATTCTCGGAAAAGCCACACCCCAAATATGCAGCACAGGCCCCAAGCTCAAGACGAAGAAAATTAAGAGCAGCGAATACCACAGGTTCACATTCTTGACGCGAGATTCGTTCCTTCTTACCCATGTCCAAACAAGCAAGGATATGACCGCCAGGCCAACGAATACGCTGCTTTCGTGGATATTTCCGGGCAACTTGGACCAATAGGCCTTTGTCAATTCGGCGAATCGCCAGTGACCCCCGGGGATAAATGGAGCCAGCAGGTCGGAAGAAAACTCCTCGGGATTGTGAGCGCCCAGAAGAGGATCGTACTCATTCAAGGACAGCAGAGCAAAAACGATCACGCCTGATGACGAAATAACGGCAACTGCGAAAACAACAAGTGGGACCAGTGAACTTCGTTTCACAATTTCCGCTAGGCCGCCAGGTTGCATTACGCGCCAAATAAGTATCAGCAGCGTCGAAATGAGACAAAATAGAAAGTAGTAATAATCGCACAAAATGACAGCGAACAGCGCGGCTGCAGATGCCGCGGCCATGATAATAGACGGTCGGTTAATCAGGATGAAAACACAGAGCATAAAGAGCGGCAACCATTCCAGAGAGACTAATTGCAGGTGGCCCTCGGCGTGTGCAAAATGGTAGTTGGAGAATGTGAAAACGCACCCAGCGGTGATGCTCCCCCAGTAACTCTCCGTCAGGTAGTGAGCCAGAAAGAACGCCGTCAATCCGCCCATTACAAAAGAAAAGATTACGATGAAATTATGAGCCTGAACAAGAGACATGAACTTCAATAGAACTATCCCCATGAACCCGTTGAAGACATTGAGGGTTTGCCCCTGCAAAGATGTGCCATAAGGATAGTGCAGATATGTCGTGTACCAAGGAGAAGTGTGCAGTTGTGTCACAGCCTTATTAACCCACCACATGTTCCAGACATTTTGCAGTCCATCTCCCATGTCGCAGAAGAAATGACTGGAAAATCGACAGATCAAGGGGAATGTAAGAATACAAAAGACCACAAAGTATAGAGATAACGGGATCAATGTCATCTTGGAGACGGAGAACAAGGCAGCAGCGCATCCGGCTCTATTGGTGTCAATCCATCTCCATGGCCCAAGAACGGATGGCTTCAAAACAGTCTTTGGGGAAAGATGTGGGCACACACCACGAGAAGACCAACGAGAATTACCGAATCGCATAGCGGAGTTCTGCCAAATTCGAATCAAGCTGTCAAGATCTGCTCATTTCGGAGAAAGTGGCCGGTCATTCGTAACCGTTGGGGGCGGCGGATTGACACAACTATCAACGCCCCCCGCAATCGAAGATTGCGGCTGTAGGCCAGCAACTTCTCGATAGAGTGTCATGTGTTGGTCGAATACATTTTTCATGTTGAATCGTGTGGCGTTGTCTTGCGATACTATGCCAGCATTTCGTGCCAGATTGGGGTCATCAATAAGGTCTTGCATTCTGCGAGCCAACGCCAGGAAATCTGCCTCGGGGAAAGTGAGAAGCCCATCATACTCATGAAAACAAGGTATGTCAGAAACGAGAATTGGTTTATAAGTCGTTAGTGTGGTGGCAAGAGCGGCCGATGCAAAAGGGCGGTTTTTGTAAGGGAAGAGAAAGCAGAATGTTCCGTGGAAGATATCTTCGAGGAGCGGATCGTCGTTCGCTAGATAACCAGTAAAAACCACGTGCGAACTGACCTGGTACTTAGTTGCTAACTGCTTCAGATAGTCAATGTAACTCATGCCCAGCCCCCCCTTGTGAGTTTCCCCGCTCACGATGACTAAACGTATATCCGTTCGGCCCCATCGGTTCACAAGCACATTAACGGCTTGAATAGCGAACTCATATCCTTTCGGCGGAAACGCAAAACCAAAGAGCGTGAAAAGGTTCTCGTTTGCGGCCAGCCCGATACGTGTCCGAAGGAGACCGTGTGGTTGCATGCGGATGTGCGATTCGTAATTGCCAAGATGAATATGACGTGCCTTGCACTGCATGACATCGGCAGGAATCGCGCTGGCCAGGTTTTGCAGACCCGCCCGGGTTAATAAGATCACTCGATCTGAACACGCGACCACAAGCCATAGGTGCAGGCGTAGATACAAACTGAGCAACGGGAATAGCGCCGCGAAACGTTTAAGATGAGGTAGTGAGCAGTCTAAATGACGTACGTCATAGGCGGAATGGATGGTACTCACGATGCGATAATGAAGCCACCGGGACCAAAACCAGAGCCAAATATAATACACTGGAGCCGTCACGCCGGCGAAGCGATCAAATGTGAAGAATTCATGCTGAATATGTATCACTTGGGCGTGACGGAATGGTGCAGTGAGCATGTGCCAAGGCGAGATGCCGACAATGGTAATACTTGCCCTGACTGATTGATAGAACTGCTTCCGGAAAAGTTGGCGCGTGTATTCGGCAACGCCGTCGCGTTCGCTTGTGCACGAAAGAACAACAATGTGGAGCGCTGCTTCGGGCGGTGAATTGGTCATTTTCGCGGTCCGTCCTTGTTGCTGAAGGACCTGCGTATCTTGCGGAGAAAGAACGCGAGACTGCCCGTCATCCAATGTAACAAGGGCACTAGTCTGCGTCCGTCTTTCAAGACGCGGTCGGCGATTACTGGGTCCGTCTCTTGTACGATATCGCGTTTCACCCACACAAGTGCGGCAAAGAAACAAAGAGCCAGATTTTGCCGAACCCATCGTTCGACCGGGGTTATGTTTAGTATGTTCTCGATGGTTTGAATCGCCCTCAAATCTTCTACTAGGAAGGTCTCGCTGGACTGATAGTTCCGGCATGTCCCGCCCTGCGCATGCCTACGATAACACAACTGTATTTCAGATACCGACACCAATTGCCTACATTGGGTCGCAAGCAAAGCCCAGAAGATGTGATCACCGGTCATCTGATAATCTTCCGGAAAATGGCAGTTCATGGGTTGTCTGCCAGTGCGGATTAGGGCTCCGCTTATGTAGATGTCTGCTCGGAGTCTGGCACGCTGCTTGAGAAAGTCATTTAGCAAAATGTGATGAGCGCCTCTTCCGTGCACGGGCACAATAGGCCGTAGCGATTCCCCCTTGGCCCCGATCCACTGTGCCTGGGCCCATGCCAGGGAAATCGGGGGGTAATTACGCAGTGAATGAATCATCCGGTCGTAAAAAGGAGGCAGTAACTTGTCGTCAGCATGCATAATGTGCAGGTACTCTGTTTCCGGTGCAAGCGCCAGGCATCGATTGTGATTCCCGAAAAGGCCAATGTTTCGCTGGTTGCAGATTAGTTCAATAGGGAGTCCGGGAAAAGTGCGCACAAGTGCTCTCGTTCTGTCGGTGGAGCAATTGTCAAATACAACTACCCTATCAGGTCGTCGTGTTTGGTTGGCTATGGAATGCAACGCTTCTTCAATGTAGTGTTCCCCGTTGAAAACTGGAATACCGACAGTCAACTCAATCATGAGTGTGACCTCCATGAGACCAATGGCGTTTCGGCGGGGGAAGATATGATGGGCGAGCCATGTTCTCCTGAGTGGGGCTAAACGGGGTAATTTCTAAGGTGTATTCGTATTATGGCATGGAGCGTGCCTGCAGGATTGAAGCAACCAAGCTCCGATGATGGCGAGCAGCAACGATCTAGCGGCAAGGGCAAAATAAAGGTCTGATAATGATGGGTCATAAGCGAAGGTAACCGTGTGTTGTCCTGCGGGGACGACCACACCTTGGAATAGATAATCCGTTTTGAGAAGCGTAGCGGAGCGGTCATCTACCTTGACTTGCCAGTCAGGATCATATTTGACCGACCTCACCAGTAGCCCGGGTGAATTCATTGCCACTTTGATATCGGACTCAACTGCCTCATGGCGAAGAATAGTGATGGCCGGTTCGTTTGTGGCAAGCGGCAACTCAATGGGCTTATCGGACTGGATTACCGCGTCCCGTGCTATGTCGAAGCTGGGCAACGAGAGGCTTCGGAGTGCTTCTTCATCCCCGGCGGCAGTCTTCGGCAGGCAAGTTACCTTTGAGACCAGTCGATAGATGGGAAGGGCACCGGTGAATTCCACTAGCCGCAGGTATTGTTGGTCGGGTGGGGCACCGGCAATCGGCACGTAGGATTCGTTGACGACACCCACACCCATCGTGAGTCGCTCCACAAATCGACCGCGATTGCCGTCCATCTGATTGAGTTGTTGCGCAGTTCCCGGAAGGGAAAGGAAATACCGGACGGCCCCCAGCTCCCATAATCTGACTGGGTTGGCCTCAAGTGCTTTAAAGAGCGCCGCATAGTCGGTCGGCATTCGGGACACACTGATGGGCTCGAAGAGGTCGTAACCCTTGATTTGGAGGAGTGACAGTCGCAGGTTGTTCAGGAGCGGGTGTTGGGGTGGAAGGAGTTTCAATCGTCCCTCTGTCCTGTGGGCATCCAAGTAGTCGGTTAACGGATTGGGCGTCAGGTATTGCCGGTATTTGTGCGGCATGGAATAATTCCGGTTCGTCGCCATCAGGTCGCCAAGCCCCAAAATGGCAACTAAGCCAAGAAACATCCAGGGAGGTGAAGGTCTCCCGTGACGCAGACGCGAAGCGAGCCACAGCGCCATGCTTCCAAACAGGGCGGCCAACACGGCCACCTTGAATGAGGCCGCCACGGCATTGCGCCACATGATCTCCGCTGCCGTTCCGTACCCCTCACTGGTTCGAGCGGCCAAGAAGGTGTCTTTGTCTGCTTGAGTCCAGAGGGCGATAGCCAGGCCGAGCGCCGCTATGCCGATCGAAGTTCCGGCGATGGCTTTCCAAGGGGCGATCAGGCTTTCAATCCTGGACTGTGAGTTGCGCACGTTCCGTGACGGTCGGGAAGCCGTCTTCCCACTTGCGTGGCGGACGGCGTCAAGGCTCTGCCAAAGACCGTCTAGCATGAAGGCGATGCCCAGTCCCGCGCCCAGGAGAAAGGGGCCATTCCATTTATCGGGATTACGGATGGTATCGAAGTAGGGCAACAGCCAGAGAAGTCGATAGACCACGAAGTATTTGCCGACCACCAACATCAAGGCCAAAACGCAACCGACGCATACCATCCAGGCAAATGCACGTGAAGGTGGAAGGGGTACCTTCGCGGCAGATGAAATGCGTCCGTCGTTGGCCTGTTGCGGCTCTGAACCCGCGTTATTCGCCGCAGGAGCCACGCCACTCTTTTGCTGGTTGAGTGATAACGCCATTTTGCGGGTCAAGATCATCCACAAAGGCAGCGCGAGCAATAGAATGCAGGGAATGACTCCAAGGTGCCAGCCTGTTAGACTAAAGTTTCGGAATCCCTGCTTTGTCTTTTCCCACCCCTCGCTTTTTCCCATTCGTCCCCAGTATGGTGTCGTATCGGACCGCATAGTCGTTCCGAAATAGGAACCCGAAACCGTGTTCCACAACTCGGCCGGTGGAATGCTCCACTGTGTGGCCCAGGCAAAGCGGGCGGCGGGGGTCTCTTCCGTGCCTTGCGTTACCCCTTGAACTGTAGTCGTGAATGTGAGGTCCAGCGTTTGCCATGCGAGCAGAACGCTGAAGACGACATAGAGAGCGAATCTCGGGACCGCAGGCCAGAAACGGGAACCCGGCGACTGCCGTCCGGCGACCCCCAGCCCTATATCACTGGCTTCCGACCGGCGACTTCTACCGTCACTCTCCGTCATATGCATCCACCAGAAGATGAACGAAGAGGCAATAGCCAAGAGGGCGCCGACATCGGGTACTTCGGAAATGCCCAAGCCAAGGCAGGCGCCACCGATGGCGTAGGGAAGCCACCGCCCGGTGACTCTTCCCCGCTCGACAAAGCCGAGGGCCAGGAAAGTAAAGGTCAGGGCTAAGGGGCGAACGGCAAGTCCGGTGAAGGCGAACGTTGTGGCCCAGCCCGTGTTGACGAGAATGGCGGCGGTGACGGCGGCCGCGGGGCGTCCAATGCGGTACTGCCGCAGAGCCCAAAATATGGCTAGTCCGCACAGGGCCAATAGGATCGGCTGTGCTGTTCGTCTCCAAAATACAGGGCCCACCGACTCGCCAAGGGCGGTAACGGAGAGCATGTATTGCTTGCTTCCGGCCCCGAAGAAGAACTGGTTGTCCCAAATTCGGATCAGAGCTTCAGGGTAGTGAAGAGTGGGCGAAAGGACACATTCGATGTTCCCATCGTTAAACGCCAGAACCTGTTCGGGATCCGAGAGGACATTCCAGCAGGTGGCGACCGCCATTGCGGACAGAATCAGAAAGAGGGATATCGCCCAGATGCATTGTCTTTGCCGTGGTGTCATGGGACAGAATTGTCATCGGTCGACGGGGGGCATGTCAAGCGTCATGAGATTCTGTACTCGCACCGCGTTTTACTCTACACTCTCGTCTATCTTGTCGAGAAAGGGGACCGACGTGAGACCTGATCATTTGACGACGTTGATTCTACGAAGCGTTATCGTTCTTGTTATAGGCTTGGTAGTGGCTGGGGGTGGTGGATGTGATTCTGGTCGACATGGAGATACGCAAGGCATGCCAGGCAAGGCGTGCCCCTATAGTAAGTTCGTTGAGGGGTTGACGGACCCTGATCGCGTTTGCGCCGTGGACTCGCCTTCGTCGGAACTAGTTTCTTCAGCCGATCCGCAGGGCGGCAATAATGACTACAACAATTTCTTGGAAGCGCTTCCGAATGGATGGGCTCTACTGGCTGATCTTAAAGGTCCCGGGTGTATGTTCCGGTTCTGGGAGACTGGGGGGAACAACAATCGGCAACGGTTTCAGTTCTACTTTGATGACGAGCGAACGCCGCGGATTGACGCGACTGTTGGGGAGTTGCATCGGTGGGGAGTGCCGTTCATGGCGCCTCTGAGTCGGCATGAGCAGGGTAGTTCTTGGTGGTCATATGTTCCGTTGACTTACCGCAGGCGCTTGCGAATCACGACTGATGGGGTCAACCGCAGCCACGAGGGCTTCCCGCGGTTGTTTTACCAAATAAACTATTCGTCATTCCCTGCCGCAAAGGCCGTAGAATCGTTTCCGGTCCGACTGTCCCCGGCAGATACAAACGCATTGCGGCATTTTTCGGACTATTGGGACGGACGGGGTACGAACGCCGATGCGACGCTAGCGCCACTCGGGAAAGAAACTGTTGTGGCGCCCGGGCAGACCTCGCTGTTAGCTACAGTTCAGGGGCCCGCGGTGTTGCGGCAGTTGCAGATCGACATCAAGGGTGACAAGCAAGAGGCTTTGCCCGTTGACTGGGGGGTGGCTCGGGATCTTTTGCTGCGTATCTACTGGGACGATTCGCGTCGACCGAGCGTGGATGTGCCTTTGGGGACGCTTTTCGGCGACATGTGGTGTACGCCGGCATTTCAGTCACGCTTCTTTGGCTTCAGCAACGGCACGTTCTCCTGCCGTTTCCCAATGCCTTTCAAGGGCGCTGCACGGTTTGAGGCTGTGAACAGCGGAACGAACAGTGTTGTAATATCGACCTCGGGGGTTCTGCAGTCGCTGGCGGAGTGGGATCGGCGCATGGGTTACTTTCACGCCGTCTGGCGACGCAGTGGTCCGAACGATTTGGGCAGAGCGCACCAGATCGTAGGGGCGGCGGGCTGTGGGAAGTACGTGGGCTGCGTTCTGGCCGTCATGAGTCTCGATAGGAATTGGTGGTTGCTGGAAGGCAACGAGTCTATTCGGCGGGATGGCGAGGCTGTGCCACGATGGCTGGGAACCGGACTCGAGGATTATTTCAATGCAGGGTGGTACTACAGAAATAATTTTGTGCGGCCACTCCATGGGCTGCTCTACAAGGTCCCGTTCCATACAGTGCAGTACCGCGTTCATACGGATGACGCGCCGACTTTTCGAACGGCCATCGAGGTCCAGTTTGAACGTGGACCGGGGCAAGCCAGTCACGCTTGGATGGAAAGTGTTGGTTTCTACTATCTTGCGGAACCAGCGAGCGCGAGTTCATCGCCCCTGACGCCCGAGAATCGGGAGCGCCCCGTTGATCCCATGTCTCAGGTAACGATAATGACGGACCTTTGTAACTACGAACGGTTCGGAGACTATTTGGGTGCCAAGGCCTTTATCGATGATTATTTGCGGAAGAACCCGGACTGTCCCTTTGCGGCCATCCTTAGACTGCGACAGATGGCCTATGTGGAGAGAACACAAGGATCTGAGGTCGCCATCCCTCTTTACAGGCGGTTATTGGAAGTGGAACAAAGTCCTGAGGCCCGCAAGTTTGCTGAGTTGTTGCTGTGGTTCCATGAGGTCCCTTCGCATGCGCTGCTCAGTGTGTATTGTGGCAACAAGACCAGTGTGTTCTTGGATCGACATGAAGTAGGAGAAGTGAACAACCCTCAACTCTTTGCCGTGTTCCCAGTCACGGTGAGTCCTGGCAAACACGTTTTGGGACTTGAGGCAACGCAACGCGGCCAGGCGGATTGGGTGCAGGCGTGTCTGCACACGCACCAGGGAAACGTCATGACAGAGCAAGATTGGCAATTTTCATTCAGCCCGGATCGTGCGTGGCGGGAACCGGAGTTCGACTCACACTCATGGGCGACTACCGGAGACGCTGTGATGGAGGGTCCCCCGGTCCTGCCGGTCTACTGGACTTCGCCTCATCCGTTCGTGGATATGCAGGCCAAACCCTTGGCAATATGGGTATCGTCCGACTGGCCGGCTAACGAATCCGTGGCCGTGTTCAGGAAAGAGTTCGAGGTTAGATAGAGGTGCGTGCCCATGCCCTACCCGCAACTTGACCGCCATGCCTTGAAAATCAAGCCGCTGACGGCGCGGCACAACAAATTGAGTTTGGACCGCGATCTCGTCGCGCTTGACCAGCCGCCAAGCGGGCTCAGTGCGGATGCCCGTGCCGCCACGGCCGACATCGCCGTCCGCATCCGGGCCGCCCGGAAGGTGCTGGTGAATGGCAGCATCGGCTTGGCATGTGCCGCTTCTGACCAAAATCGATAATCATTCGAGCCTCTTGCAGAACTATCGGAATAGCCACAAAGGAACGCAAAGAACACAAAGAAAATGCCATGTTTTGCGTTCTTTGTGTTCTTTCGCGGCCATTCTGCAAGAGCCTCGGTCTATGGTAGGGATTCCGCTTTATGAGCCCGTGACCCTGTAGTATTCTGACACAATGGTACACCGGCATCTGAATCACCAAGACTACACCGCGGCCGCGATTGACGACACGATTGCGCGCGGCAAGCGGGTCGATTGGGATCGTCTGCGCACTGCGGTGACGGAAGATCCGGCGCTCGGCACCCGGATTCTCCGGGTTTGTCGCGTCCATGCGGCCGCTCCGTATGCCCAGCGCTATCCGAGTACCGGGATCTGGACCCGAAATGGCAGGACTGGGCTCGCGTCAAGACCGCCTGCGCCCGCTTGGCGCTCATGCTTTTCGATCGCTCCGGAAAGTAGGCAATCTGCCGTCCGACCCGTAGCGCTTGATGTGGGGCGGATGTCCCCATCCGCCTGAACGGCTGAGGCAATCGGGACAAGTCGTGAACGGCAGACAGTGAACAGTAAACGGTGCCTTGCAAAAGCCTCATCCCGATGTCATTATTGATGCAAGTTAGCGCGAAGTTTGAGGGAATTCGCCATGAGGATTACCGTTGATATTGATGATGAGACGATGCGTTCGATTCAGCATGTGACCGGGGTAGCCAAGAAGTCACCGGCGGTCAGCCAAGCCCTCCACGATTATCTGCGCGAGATTCGGAAGCGGCGGCTGCTCCGGCAGGTGATGGAAGGGAAGACCGACTACTCGGCGACAAACGAGACGTTGGAGGCCTCGGCGACGTATGATCCTCGTTGATACTTCTGCGTGGGTTCAGTTCTTTCGCCGGCAGGGAGAGCGTGGCGCCAAGGAGCGCGTGGCAGCGGCATTGAGCAGCGATGCGGCTGGGTTCACCTGTCCTGTCCTGCTCGAACTGCTGGCGGGTGCCCGCCTGCCGGCCGAGATTGACCTTGTTCTCGAGACGTTGGGGTTGTGCACCCGATACTACTTCGCGGCCGAATATTGGGAACGGGCCGCGCATATGGAAAGGACGCTGCGGCAGCGCGGCTTCGTCGTTCCCCGCGATGACATACTGGTGGCAACCGTTGCCTGTGAGTGTCGCTTGCCCCTCATGTGCCGAGATGCCCATTTTGGCCTGATCCACGATCACGGTGATCGATCCCTGAAACTAGAATGCGTGTGACAGACGTTCCGCAAGCGCGGAGCCATGTGGGGCCGATGTCTTCTCGGCCTTGCGACAGGGGCGTCCCGGTTGAGGTGGATGAGGACATCCACCCCACATCAAGAGGGCCGTGAGACGCGATCGTTGGACATTTCCGGCATTGGCACGGTCGCGCGACCGTGGCATAACTCAGTGAGAGGTGATTCATGCCCTATCCGCAACTGGACCGTCATGCCTTGAAGATCAAGCCGCTCAAAGCGCGGCATAACAAACTGAACCTGAGCCGGGATCTCGTCGCGCTTGACCAGCCGCCAAGCGGGCTCAGTGCGGATGCCCGTGCCGCCACGGCTGACATCGCCATCCGAATCCGGGTTGCCCGGAAGGCCGGTCGACCGGTCATGTTGACGTTCGGTGCCCATACCATCAAGAACGGTCTCGCCCCCGTGCTGATCCGGCTGATGGAGAAAGGGTGGGTGACGCATCTGGCCACCAATGGCGCCGGTATTATCCATGATTGGGAGTTCGCCTTCCAAGCCGCGACCGGCGAGGACGTGCAAGGCAATGTCGCCCGGGGCGAGTTCGGCGTGTGGGAAGAAACGGGCTTCTTCATCAATCTTGCGCTCGTCGTGGGCGCATACGAAGGACTCGGGTACGGCGAGTCCGTGGGCGCGCTCATCGAGCGGGAGGGGTTGCAGATTCCGGAGGAGGCGGAGTTGCGGGCGGAGTGTTCAGTCCCACCTCTGGAGGGCGGGGTTCCACCCCCGCCGCGGCCGGCGTGGAAGCCGGCCCTCCAGTTGGAAAGAGACTATCTGAAACCCGAGTGTCAGTGTTCAGTAAAGAGCGGACAGGACGCTCCCAGGGCGCAATCTCCATCAACTGTCGCTCCCCTTGAGCGCGCTGCTGCGGCGCTCGATTTGTTGGATGTGATCCGGCGGTTCGGGCTAAAGCCCGGATGGCTGGCGGTTCCGCACCCGTCCAAGCGCCTGAGCGTTCAGGCTACGGCCTACCGACTGGGCATCCCGTTCACGGGGCATCCTATGTTTGGACATGATATCATCTATACCCACCCCATGAACCACGGCGCGGCCATCGGGCGCACGGCGCAGAGGGACTTCCTGGCCTTTGCCCACTCGGTCCGCCAGTTGCAGGACGGGGTTTACCTGTCCGTCGGATCGGCGGTCATGTCGCCGATGATTTTCGAGAAAGCCCTCTCCATGGCTCAGAACCTGAGCCTGCAACGGGGCGAGGCGATCGACCGGCATTTCATTGGCGTGGTCGACCTGGCCGAGTCGCGCTGGGACTGGCAGAAGAACGGCGAGCCGCCCATGGACAACCCGGCGTATTATCTGCGCTACTGCAAGACGTTCAGCCGTATGGGCGGGACCATGCGCTATGTCTCCGCCGACAATCGCGACTTCCTGCTGGGGCTCAGCCAGGCACTGGGGTGAACGGGGGGCGTCCGCAGGAACGCCAAGGCTGAAGTGGATTAGCCTGAAGGTTGTAGGCAATCAGCCTGTGTCCTGGCGAGCGGCTTGCACAAAGGTCGACGGGGACGTCGACCCCACATTGGGCTACGCACGGGGATAAGCATGATGTGGGGCGGATGTCCCCATCCGCCTGACTCTGTGGCGGAACATCATGAAGTGCCAACCGGACGTCGGCACGTGACCCATCTCAGTCGTGTCTGAAGACCATCTTCTTGGCTTCGATACCGCGGATGGTTGCGAGCTTCTTGAGGATCGTCAGGCACTGGCGTTCGCCGCCGACCATTTCGAGGATGATGATGCCGTTTGGCGAGGAGAATTCCTCCCCGATATCGTGCAGCCCAAGCCGCGTCTTGATGTGCGCGCCATAGTCGGTGAGAACCTTCTGGACGACTCCCGCATGCTTTACCCGATCCGTGACGTGAATGCCGACGATGACGTGACTGTGCTTCTTCATGGCGTTCTCCTTTGTGCGCAGTCTAGCATGACGGTGAGGCGGGGAAAGCCTGAAGACAGGCGATTGCCGGGCGCCGCCGCCTTGTGTTAGCATCCCGTCATGTCCAACGAACCCGAAAACATTCTTGTCGTCGAACGGAGTCTGATTGAGCGCATCGGCATGTTCCAGGGCTTGATGCTGGATACCGATCGCTACCTGCCGACGCTGCTCGAACCCCGCAATTACCGTTTTGTGCCCCGACCGGCCGCCGAGGAGAACGAATCGCTCAAACAGTTGATCCCCTATTTCCTGATCGTCCACGGCGACCGGATCTGGTGCTACGTGCGCGGCAAGAAGTCGGGCGAGACGCGCCTCGTGGCCAAGGCCTCCATGGGTATCGGCGGGCATATCAACAACCAGGATCTGGATCTGTTCGGCGATGTCTACACAACGGCGGCATTGCGTGAACTGACAGAAGAGGTCGTGATCGAGGGCCCGTACACTCATCGCATCGCGGCGCTCCTTAACGATGACTCCACGCCCGTAGGGCGCGTGCATCTGGGGGTCGTTCATGTATTGCGTACGACCACGGAAGACGTCCGCAAGCGGGAGGGCGTGATTACGGAGTCAGGATTCCGCACGCTCCCGGAACTTCGTGCCATGCACGACCGCATGGAAACCTGGTCGCAGATCTGCCTCGACCAGATGGACGCCCTGCTGGCGAAACGGTAGCGTCGAGGGCGTCAACTCCGGCTTTAGCGATGTGGGGTCGATGTCCTCATCGACCTTGTCGGACGCGTGCCAGCGCAGGCGGATGGGGACGTCCGCCCCACATTTCAGGTACAGGCGGATGGGGACATCCGCCCCATATTCAAGAGCATCAAGGACGCGTCACCGGGTCGTCACGTATCCCTTGCGCTTCAGGGCGGCGGCGATCCGCGCTTCGACCGGTTCGTCGGTCACCTTGAACGCCTGGCCGGTCACCGTCTCATAGGCCTGGATGTAGCGGCGCGCGGCTTCCAGTCGCACATCGTCCGTCAACACCGGCGGCGTGCCGTCGCCGCGAAAGCCCTGCGACACGAGCCACTCGCGCACGTACTCCTTGTCGATCTTGCGCTGATCCTTCCCCGCCGCGAAGAGCTCGGCGTAGGTATCGGCGAACCAATAGCGCGATGAGTCGGGCGTATGGATTTCGTCCGAGACCACGAGCTTGCCGTTGAGCCGGCCGATCTCGTACTTGGTGTCGACGAGGATCAGGCCCCGGCTGGCCGCATGCTTGACGCCCGCCTCGAACAACCGGAAGCAGAGCGCGGCGGCCTCGTCGAATGTCCCGGCGTCGATCAGGCCTTCCTGGATCGCTTCGTCACGCGAGATGGGTCGATCGTGCACTTCGTGTTTCGTGGTCGGCGTCAGGATGGGCCGCGCGAGCTTCTGGTCCTTCTTCAGGCTCTCCGGCAGGTCATTGCCGCAGAAGTGGCGCACACCGCGTTCGTAGTTGTACCACGCCGACGTTTTGGTCACGCCGGTGATGTAGCCGCGCACGATGAATTCCAGCGGGAGTTGCTCGCACTCATGCACGACCATCACATTGGGATCGGGGATGTCGATGACGTGGTTGGGGGCAATCGCCCGGGTGTTTTCGAACCAGAACCCGGCCAACTGATTCAGCACCTGGCCTTTGAAGGGAATGGTCCCGATGATGCAGTCGAACGCCGATACCCGGTCGGTCGTCACGATGATCCGCCGGTCCTTCTGAAGGTAGCTCTCGCGCACTTTGCCCTGCTGGCGTTCGCCCAGGCCGGCAAAGCGCGTTTCGTTGAGGGTGCGGTTGAGTTCGGCGCGCAGTCGGCTATCAGGAATCATGGGAGTTCTTGTTTCCTTCGTATTCTTCGTGGTTGGTGGTTACGCCTGGCGAAGCTGGGCGACGTAGGGGTAGAGGCGACGGCCCGGGCAGGCGGTGGGGCTCAGGTCGCGATGCCCGTAGACACGTGAGGCGCGAATCCGATACTGGCGGCGCAGCAAGGCCACGAGGTTATTCTGGGTGGCGAGCTGGGCCGCTGAAGGATCCTGCTTTTCGAAATTGCCTAGCAACATGACGCCGATATTGCCTTCGTTGGCGTTCATGGTGTGCGCTCCCTCGTAGGCGAGTGAGCGTCCCTCCCACACGCGGCCGGCGTAGTCGATGACCAGGTGGTAGGCGATGTCACCGTAATGCAGGGCAAGATGGCCGCCCTGAATATTGCTGATCTCCTGGGCCACGAGGTGGGGGGCCGTCATGCGGAGCGCCTGGGTTCCCGTGTGATGCAGGGTGATGCGGGTGAAGGTGCTGGCGGGGTGCAGACGCGTGGCGTTGACCGGCGTCCTGGCCCAGATGGATCGGCGGATGACGCCGATTTGTGTGCCCAGAAAGTCGATTGTGGCGCGCGGCGCCATGGATCGCAGCGTCGCCGCCGCTGCCGGACGCCCGAGCCAGACGCCGACCGCGCCCATGATGCCCAGGCGCAGAAATGTGCGTCGGTCGAGCAGCCCGGGTTGGTTCGTTATCTCGCTCATGGGTTTCGCTCAGGAATGGAGGCACATCACCAGGGGCACGCCCAGCCAGGCCCGCCGCGTGCGCATGACCTCGAGCCGGTCGGCACAGAAC
>Ga0118677_10003735_pt1 | contig 28479 bp, 21 predicted proteins | sample AliMusrvi5mmetaG_FD_86154 | JGI IMG/M metagenome (GOLD analysis project Ga0118677, IMG submission 86154) | reverse complement strand
TTGCGGCATGGTTCAGTTTCACGCCGCGCCAGGCTCGCGCGCAACCATAGCTTAGGCCAGGATTGGCTCAAGTCATTTTCCACACTCAGGCTGAATTCCCCGGCGACATCAGGAGTTCGGAGACTCGACGCGGCAGACATAAATGTCCGCGCCACGATTTTCAACCAAGGCAAATCAGCATTAAGCTGGTTTCGCCAGCGCATCGTAGCGCGGACACTCGTGTCTGCCGTGTCCCGACTCATCGGGACACGTTCTAATCAACTTCGAAACGTCTCGATACGAGTATCGAGACGGCACGCAGGAGTGCGTGCGCCACAAAACAAATCAGTATTGGGCGGTTTCGCCAGCGAATCTCATACTCAGTCATTCATTTTATTGTTTTCTGCCAAAAGGGAAATATGTCCAACTCATGGAAAAATCCAGCCTCCCGCGCCAACGGCGCGCTATCCAAAGGACCGGTCACCGCCGAAGGCAAACGCCGCTCCTCCCAAAATGCCCTCAAGCACGGCCTGCGCGCCCAAAACGTCGTCCTGGGTGACGAATCCCAGGAAGGCTTCACCGAATCCCTGCAAATGCACGTCGAATGCTTCCAGCCCGCCGATGCCATGGAACTCAAAATGTTGCAGGACATGACCTCCACCCAGTGGTGCCAGGAGCGCGCCGTGGCCATGGAAAACCGCCTGCTCGAAAACGAAGCCGCCCTCCAGCCTGATGCCGATCCCCTCGATCGCCTGGTCGCCGGCTTCTCCTCCCTCGCCGAACGCCCCGCCCTCCACCTGCTCAACCGCTACCAGAACCGCCTCAGCCGCCAATACCAAAGGCAGTTCCAGAACCTCCTAATGCTCAAAAATATAAAATGGCCAAACGAACCTACTTCCCCCGATCTACAAGAAACCAAAGGATAAATGGGAGTGGGGGCCGCAGCAAGCTGCGGCCCCCACCGATTTACAACAAACCAAAGAATCGTGGCGCAGACACTCGTGTCTGCCGTGTCCCGACTCATCGGGACACGTTTTCCACCGCCGCGCCGCGGTCCTTCCCGGGGGACAGCGGACGCCAACTACCGAATATTCACCAAAGCATTAGCCTGCGTAGGAACCCCGTTAATCAAAACCACCAGCGGCTGGCTCCCCGTAGGCGCATTCTGCGGAATCGACACATTAATCTGCATCGCCCCCGAAAGCAGTCCGGGAGCGCCGCCTGAATAGAGGACCGGCACTGACTGACCGCCGATGAATGCCGTAACCCGCGCGTTGAGAGGATACAAAATCGCCGGAGTCACCGCACCATCCACCCCGAACGGAGTCGTAACACCGCCGCCAGTGCCGTACACGGAGATCGCTCCACCGCGCTCGATCGGCCTGTTGCTGGAGTTGATGTCCACCTGCCCGTTCGGATGATAGTTGAGAATCGCCGCCTGCCCGGTCCCCGACGCGTCGGCCGTATAAAGGCCCGGCGCCACCGATGTCACCTGCAGGTCCAGAGGAGTCGACGACTGGCTCTGGTAAGAGACAATCAGCCGCGTGCTGAGCCGTCCGGAAACCGCCCACGGCACCACCACTGACAGCTTGTTGTTCATCGCATACAGAATCGGAGCCTGGATGCCGTCAAAGGTAACCTGCACCCCCGAAAGCGTTGTCGCCCAGGTCGGATTCGGATTCGCCACCGTCAGGGTCGAGGGGCCCATCGCCGAACCCTCTATGTAGAGGATCTCGCCCGGAGCCACCGCGCCAGGCTGGTAACTCGCCGAGTTCTTCACCGTACTTACTACCGGTGCGATCGAAGTTACTACCAGCGACACCGGAATCGTCTGCGGCGTGTTAGTCGCGTTAGGCGAGTCGATGCGGATCGAACCGCTGTAAGTGCCCGCTGAAAGCGTCGCCAGGACGGCCGGCGCAATGCTCACGTTCAGCAAGGTCGGCAGGCTGCCGCTGGCTGGAGTCGCCACTAGCCAAGCTCCGCCGCTCGCCGTGGTTGCCGTGGCCGTAAAGGTCTGGCCGATGCCGCTGGATGAGATCGCCACCGATTGTGTCGCCGGAGTCGCACCGCTCGTCGAAGTGAACGAAAGCGGAGTCACCGGCACCGTGATGGTCTGCGGAGGCACCACCGTGAACGCCACGCGGATGGCCTGCGGACTGTTCGATGCCCCCGGTGCCTGGATGATCACCGCACCGGTATAGGTTGTGCCCGCCGCTAGTCCGGCTGTGTTCGCTACAGATACGGTCAACTGCTGCGGCGTCGTTCCGCTCAGCGGAGTAACGCTCAGCCAGTTGCCGCCGTTATCCATCTGCGCGGTGGCCGAAAACGTCATCGCGTTGCCCGCGGAGTTGGTGACATTCAGCGTCTGCGACGCCGGCAGGCTGCCGCCCGCCACCTGGGTGAACGAGAGCCCGTTCTTATCGGTCACGATGGCCCCGGAGGCGACCGTGATCTTAATCGGTACCGAGACCGCCGGATTGGTCGTGGCCGGTACCGTCGGCAGGGCGATGAACGTCACCACGCCGGTGTAGATACCCGGGGTGAGCAGCGTCGCGTCCACTTGGATCGTCACATTGGCCGAAGTGGTCTGCACGCTCGCGCCCAGCGTGGAAAGCCAGAAGCCGCCCGCGCTGATCGGGCTGAACGTGAAGGCGTCGCCCGTGCTGCTGACGCTGATGTCCTTGCGTTGTATCCTGGCGTCGCTCGGCTGGATCACAAACTCCAGCTGTGCCGGCGATACCTGGAACAGTGCCGTCTGGGAAACATTCAATGTTACCAGGATCGTTACAACCTGTCCGGTCGATTGAGTAAGTACCACCGATCCGGTGTAAGTATTCGGAGCCAGCGTCGCCAGCACCGTACGGTCGATCGAAACGATCAGCGACGTCGGCGTCGAAAGTGTGGTGGTCGAAGCAGTGTTCAGTACCAGCCAGTTGCCGGTGCTGCTCGCCGCCGCGGTGAGCGAGATCGGAGCGCCGCTGCTCGAGATCTGCAGCGATTGGTCCGCCGGCAATGACCGGCCGATCTGATATGAGTAGGTCAGCACAGCCGGTGAGATGTTCAGCACCGGTACATTGCTCACGGTCAGCGTCACCGGAATCGACTGCTGGTCGTTGGCCGACGTGATCGTCACCGTGCCTGTATAAGTCTGTGCCGGCAGGGACTGGGCAAAGGGCAGAATCGAGACCTGCACCTGTGCCGGCGTCGATGCGGGAGTCGTGGTGGAGGTCACGGCCACGGCCGCCCAGGGGCTGCCGCTTGATGGTGCGAACGTCGCCGTAATCGGCGTCGCCGAACTCGTGCTGTTCACCGTGATCGTCTGCGCCGCGGGCAGGGCGCCGGTAGCCGCCATGTTATAGGTGAGCGACGCCGGTGCAATGGTCAGTAGCGGCGAGCTGCTGATAGTGAAGGTCACCTGGATCGTCTGCCGCGAAGGCGTCGTGCCGGGCGCGTCGACATAGATGATTGCCGTGTGCTTTCCAGGCAGCATGCTGCTTACCACCTGCGTGTTGAGTCCCACTTGCAGGTCCGCGCTGGTGAAGCCGCTGGTCGGCGTGACCACCAGCCACGCCGGATCCGGCAGTGTCGCCGAGGGGGTCACGTTGAAGAAGAGCCTGGAGTTCGCTACTGACGACTCGAGCGTCAACGTCTGGGAGCCCGGCAGGCCCTGCAGGCCGGTGGTTGTCTGCCACACGAACGACAGGGCAGTTTTGCTGAGTGTCACCTGCGGAGGCGCCGTGACGTCGATGTGGATCGGGATATTGAGCGGATTGCCGCCCGTTGGTGTCACCGCCACCGTGCCATCGTAGCCGCCCACCGCCAGTCCCGTTGGGTTCACGGCGATGGATAGAGAATTTGAGTTGGAGGTGTTGCCGCTCGTCGGCGTAGCCGAAAGCCATCCCGCCGATGTGGTGGTTACAGAGAAGGTCTGTACAAAGCCTGTGGTTGAGGTGAGGGTAACGGACTGGGCCGCGGGATTGCCGCCTCCTGTCTGGTAAGAGAATGTTACTGACGTTGGCGTTGCCGCCAGCGATGGCGCGGCGCCAGTTACTGTCACATTTACAGGAATCTGTATCTGGTTGGTTGACCCGGTAACTCCCAGTACTAACAGAAACTGGTTTGGCACAGTGGAAGCTGCCAGCCCGTGAGTATCTACAGTAACAACAAACTGCGCGGTGGCCGGATTGCCGGTGGTCGCCGCCGGGACGCTCGATACGCTGAGAAAGGGTTGGAAATAGCTGGGAACCTGAACGGAGATGGGGCTTGGAACATTGCTTGTTACTGAAACGGTCTGCGACTGTTGCGTCGCCGCCGGTACCGATGCGAACACAATCGGATTCGGATTTACGGTGAACTGCACCTGGGCGCTCAGCAGGCCGGCAAACGTGACGGCCGCGAACGTGCGGAAAAGAATCGGCAATACTGCTGTCTTCATAGATCCTCCAATGGAGATACACTTACTCTCTGCCGGATAACTCCGGAGTGGTGTTACGTACTGTGGCCTCTTACTTCAGCCGCACTATCGCCCTGCTCACTTACCCAGCAGGTTAGGTGCCAATCCTGCTTTTGCTGCTTTCCCTTGCATTTGCATGCAAGCGGACGCAGCGCAGGAAGAGAAACGGAATCTATTTGCCACGATTGCTGTGTCGTTTTTTCCGGATGGTAAAAACTTCCATCCTGCCCCGGCTGCGTGCAGGGGCGATTGCGCGGCTTTCACTGGCAGGATGGATTGTGGCACGGTAGACTCCCGCCATTGAGACGCGGGGCGTGTTGCACTAGTTTCAGCCGAGGAGGCTGCCGCCGGATTAAAAATCTTTGAGAATTATCCTCGGATTGCGGCACTACCCTTTATGGATGAACCAATCAGTGTTCCCATAGTTGTGGCCGAGTCGCTGCCGCTGATCCGCGAAGGGCTGGCTGCCCTGTGCAATGCGCGCCCCCCGTACCGGGTCGTCGGCCAGTGCGGCGACGGGGCGGAGGCCTTCCGTCTGGTGGATGCGCTGCGCCCGTCGATCGCCGTCATCGATACGGAACTGCCGAACCTGTTTGCCATGGAGATCGTCCGCAAGATCCGTGCCGCCGGACTTCCCACCCGCTCGGTTGTCCTTACCCTCCAGGCCGATCGCAAGATCGTCCTCGACATCCTGCGCGGCGGCGCCCATGCCATCGTTCTGAAGAGCGGAACCTCCCGCCACCTGTTTGAAGCGTTCGACTGCGTTCGCGAAGGGGGCATCTTTGTTGCGCCCCAGTTGGACCTCGATAAGCTCTTTGTGGTTGGCCGCAACGGGAAAAGTTCTGACCCTTTGGAGACGCTCAGCACCCGCGAACGCCAGGTCTTTTCGTTGCTGATCGAGGGCCTGAGAGCCAAGGAAATCGCCTCGCGGTTGGAGCTAAGTCCTAAGACGATAGATACTTACAGGGCCAGCCTGATGCGCAAGCTGGATATCCACGACGTCGCCGGCCTGGTCAAGTACGCCATCCAGCGCAACCTCACTTCGCTGCCCAATTCCAAACAACAGTCGGCGTTTGCCTTCGCGGCGTGTTAGAATGAGGGTTTGCTCAGAGGTATGTGTGGATAAGATTACTCGAAAAGAACTAAAGCATGACCGTTTCGCCGAAGAGGTCCAGCACTCGATTGAGTACGTTGGCGATCACGGGAAACAGCTGAAGATGTATGGCGCTATCGCCGCTGCCGTTGTCGTTGTTGCCGTTGGTATCTATTTTTATACCAGCAACCAGCAGACAGAACGCGAAACCGCGATGAAGGCTGCCCTGAAGGTCCAGGGTTCGGCGGTAGGTACGCAGCAGAGCCCTGACATTATGGTGTTTCCCACCGCGGAAGCCCGCAACACGGCCATTATCAAGGCGTTCACGGATGTTGCCAACAAGTATCCCAGCAGCGATCAGGGTGTGACCTCCCAGTATTACCTCGGAATCACCTATGCCGATCAGGGCAAACTGGACGAAGCCGAAAAGGCATTCAAAGTAGTCGAGGACAAGGGCGACAAGACCTACGCTCCGCTCGGACGCTACGCTCTGGCCCAGATCTACGAATCCCGCGGCAAATTCGCCGACGCCGAAAAGGAACTCCGTGCCATCTCCGACAGCCCGTCGATCCTGCTCTCCAAAGAACAGGCGAACATCGCGCTGGCCCGTGTACTGGCCCGCTCCGGTAAGGGCGACGAAGCCAAGAAGATCCTTGAGCCTTATCGCAGCTCCACGCGCGCGGCCGTAAGCCGTGCGGCAATCGAGGCCCTGTCCACGTTGCCCCAGGCCGCACCACAGAAATAGTAACGAACCTCGTGTCTTCAACTGGCGCCCGTCCCGACCTCGGCTGGCTTCGATTTCCCGTGGAGCAATCCAGCGGGCGCCGTTATCCTGAACTGCCCCACCCGTATCGCAATCCCTTCCAGCGCGACCGCGACCGCATCGTCCATGCCCGCGCCTTTCGTCGCCTGGAGAACAAGACCCAGGTCTTCTCGCCCGGCCTGTTTGATCACTTTCGCAATCGCCTCACCCATACCATTGAGGTCTCCCAGATCTCCCGCACCGTGGCCTCGGCCCTGGGCCTCAACGAAGACCTGACCGAAACCCTCGCTCTCGCTCACGATATCGGCCATCCTCCCTTTGCCCATTCCGGCGAAGAGGAACTCAATCGCCAGATGGCGCGCTTCGGCGAACGCTTCGAGCACAACCTGCACGCGCTGCATCTTGTGGAAAGCTTCGAGCAACGCTATGCCCGCTTTCCGGGCCTGAACCTTACCTTTGAAGTGCGGGAAGGGATGGTCAAGCACTCTCACGACTTCGAAAGAGGCGAGGCCGTTGAGCTGGATGAGTACCTGCCCGGGCTTCGGCCACCGCTCGAAGCGCAGTTGATCGATGTTGCCGATGAGATCGCTTACAATACCGCCGATCTGGATGACGCCTTCTCCGCCCGCATGTTTACCCCGGAGCAAATCGCGGCGGAGGTCCCCCAGTATGCCGAAATCTGGGACGAGATCTCGCAGCAGTTTCCGGGGGCTAGTGAAAAGGTCCAGTTTCTGGAGTCGTTGCGCAGGCTGATTGACTGGCTGGTATCTGGCTTTATCGAGGGTACCTATCAGGCGGCGCAAGCCTCGGGCGCGAAGTCGGTGGATGACATCCGCCGGCTGCCGGTCCGCCTGGCCACCATCGAGGCCAGCGCACAGGAGACCAATGCCGCGCTCAAGAAGTTCCTGCACGCGCATGTCTATCATGATGAGATGCTGCGGCAGGAACGCATACGCTCCATGATCATTATTGAGGAGCTGTTTCAGTTCTTCCTCAAACACCCCGATACACTGCCCGAACCCTATGCCGGCCTGGCTGCCGAGGGCCATCCGCACCGTGTCATCTGCAGTTATATCGCGGGAATGACAGACGGCTTCTGCCGCCGCACCCACGATGAATTAGTGTAGCCTCCCCCCTCAGTCCCCGCAAATTCTGTTACAAAATCACACGCTTAGCTCTACAGCTTGCCGGAATATTGTCCGATGTAATGTCTACAAAGTGAAGTTTTGACTGCGATGTCTTCCAATTACGATCAGATACGGGCTGAGAATATCGAGCGGTTTGGCAGTGGTTCAAGCCACATGGAACTGGTTGCGCATCTGTATGCGGATCACGCCCAGTTTATCTTTGAACTCCTTCAAAACGCAGAAGATGCTGACGCAAAATGGATACAGTTCGACCTGTATCCGGACCGCCTGGTGATGCGCCACAACGGGCGGCAATTTACTGAAGCGGATGTGCGGGCTGTCAGTGCAATTGCCGAGGGCACCAAGCGGGACGATCTCACGAAAATCGGTAAGTTCGGCATCGGGTTCAAGTCGGTCTATCGCTATACGAACGCCCCCCGGATCCATTCCGGCGGGGAGAACTTCGAGGTCCGGAATCACATTCAGGTATACGGTATTCCGCCCCTCGATGAAGATATCGGCACCGATACCGTCCTGATTTTCCCGTTTGACCGCAGTGACCGGAATCTGATCAAGATGCTGGGAGAGATCGGCCGCACCATGCTGACCTTCAGCATGCGCAATCTGCTGTTCCTGCGCAATATCGAAGAGATCGCCTGCCACCTCAATCCCGGTAAGAACCGCTCGATCTGGCGCAAGACAGAAGCCGATGGCGGAATGCGCAAGGTCGGCATCTTCACTGTCACCGAAGGCTCGGAGATGGTGGGTGAGAACTGGCTGACCATGGAGCGGCCGGTCGATCTGCCAACCGGTGGAGTGGGGCGCGCCGAAGTCGCTTTCCTGGTCCAGCGCGGACGCAACGGGCAAGAGCAGCTGGCCTGCTTACCCGATTCGAACATGGTGGTGTTCTTCGCGACGGCTCGTGCCACGGGACTTGGCTTCCTGTTGCAGGGACCATACCGGACCACTCCAGCGCGCGACAATATCCCTCAGAACGACGGCTGGAACCAGACACTGGTCAACGAAACCGCGATCCTGATTACCGAATCGCTGATCGAGTTGGCCCGCCGCGACCTGGTGACGCCCGGCTTCATGCGTGGACTTCCGATCCGCGCCGCGGCTTTCCCCAAAGGGGCGATGCTGCGGCCGCTGTACGATCATATCTGCGAAGCGCTCTTACATCTGCCCGTCGTGCCGGCCTTTCCGGCTGGCATGTATGTGGCTGGCGGCAACGCCAAGTTTCCGCACAGCGCATCGCTGCGGGAGCTGCTCAGCCCCGCGCAATTGCAGCAGCTTTACGGCAGCGAGGAGCCAGTTTTCTGGGTTTCGGCCGAGATTACTCCGGGGCGCACGCCGGAACTGTTCCAGTTTCTGCATGAGCAGATCGGCGTTCCGATGGTGACCGAAGAGGAGTTTGCAGGCATTATCGATGGCGAGTTCCTGCAGGCCCAGTCCGACGAGTGGATCGAGAGCTTTTATATCTATCTTGCCGAGCTTAACCATCCCGATCGTTACCTGGACAAACCCATCATCCGCTTGGAGGACGGCACCCACGTCTCGCCGCGCGACGAAGATGGGCAAGTTATGGCGTATCTGCCGTCTTCTATTCAGACGAATCTGCCGACCGTGAAAAAGTCGTTACTGGAGCGAGGGGACGTTCGGGAGATGCTCACGCATCTGGGGCTGACCGAGGCGAAGGTGCTCTCATCAAGCGGCGTCGATGCCTTTATCTCCGATATGCGTGGGGTCACCAATCAGATTGCAGCCAATCGCGCACTGGAAGTCTGGAATGCCCTGATCCAGACCACCGCGGCTGGCGGAGTCGGCGACCTGAAGCCTGGGTCCTTGCGCCGGTTGCAGGAATCCGCGTGGCTGCCTTCCCGTAACGGGACTTTACACAAACCCTGCGAACTGACGCTGAATCAGCTGGCTCCCGGCTTCTCGCCGGACCCGGCAGTGGCGAAGTACCTGCGCATGAAGGACTGCATCATTGAGGAGTTCTCCGCTCAGATCGGTATCTCGCTGGCCATTCTTCATTTCGTGGTGCAGAACCCCGAACTTGTAGACCGCCTGCGTGTGGTGAAAGAGCAGCGCGCTGTCGCTTCCTGATCTTCGATAATGGAAGTGTGGCAGTTTTGACGGCACTGGTCGCCGCGGTGGTTGCGGCCTATTTCGGCGGTTGGGAGTGGGCACTGCTGCTGCTTTTGGCCTCTGCGCTCAGTTGGAAGTCAGGCATGTTTTCCACCCTTGCTCCCACTCTCTGCTGGCTCGCACTTTTTCATTGGAGCGGCGACCGCCGCCTCTACTTTCCCTTTGCCATGCAGTTCGCCGTGCAGGCCCCCTATTTGCAGGAGAGCCGTTGGGCAAGCTGGGCGCTGGTGGCGATCTTTCTGATCATCCGTGTTTTCCAGGCAGCAACGGCCGGAGTGCTGGCGTTGGAGTTGGTGGTTGCGATTGCCATCCTGATATTCATGCATGCACTGCGGGAGCGAATCCACTCGCGCGTGCTTGCGGGAGCAATTGGCTCGCTGCTGGCGTTTGGCGGGCTGGCGTTCTAAGGGCTACATGTCATTCCCTGCTGGACTAGGTTCTTTTTCCAGCCTCTAAGCACTCATACTTTCGATAAGGCGGACATGAACATAGTAAGTCCGCTTTTATCCTGCTGCATTCTTGTGCTTTCCTTGGGCCTGCTTGAGGCCGCTCCGCGCCAACCGCTCTCCCGCCACGTGCCCGGTGCGATTCATGAATCGAAGCGACTGGGGCCGCTCGACCGCCATGCAAAGCTGGAACTTTCGATTGGCCTGCCTTTGCGTAACCAGGACGAGTTGGAGGCTTTCAATGCCGCGGTTTCGGATCCGGCGAGCCCACGCTTCCGGCAGTATATGGAAGCCGCTGTGTTCGCCGAGCGGTTCGGCCCGCTGGCGGAGGACTATGAGAAGCTGATCGCCTTTGTGGAAGCGAATGGCCTGACTGTAACGGCGCGGCATTCGAACCGGATGGTGCTGGGTGTTTCCGGTCCGGTGGCGGCGGTGGAGAAGACGCTGCATATTAGATTGTCGGCGTTCGAGCACGCCACTCGCGGACGATTCATGGCTCCGGAGAGCGACCCCTGGCTCGATACGGACGTGGAGGTGCTGGACATCAGCGGGCTGGACAACTTCGTGCTGCCGAAGCCGATGAACGTGACGGCCCAGCCGCTGGCGGCGTCGACGCCGTATGTGACCGGGTCTGGCCCGGGCAGCCTGTTTATAGGGAAGGATTTTCGGGCGGCCTATGCGCCGGGTGTTACGTTGACCGGGGCAGGGCAATCGATCGGGCTGATTGAGCTGGATGGTTTCTATTCGGCCGATGTGGCGGCCAACTTCAAGGCGGCCGGCCTGCCGGTTGTCCCGGTGCAGACGGTGTTGCTGGATGGCTTCAGCGGCGCGCCCGGCAGCGCGAACATCGAGGTGATTCTGGACATCATGATGGCGGCCTACATGGCGCCGGGGTCGAGCATCATCGTCTATGAGGGGAAGAACTGGAACAACCTCCTGAACCGGATGGCGACCGACAACACGGCGAAGCAGTTGAGCTGCTCGTGGGCGTTCAGCCCGATCAATGCGACCACGGAGCAGATCTTCAAGCAGTACATCGCGCAGGGGCAATCGTTCCTGCAGGCCTCGGGCGATAGCGGCGCTTACAAAGGTTCGATCATGCCGCCGTCGGACAATCCGAATGTGACGGTGGTGGGCGGGACGTCGCTGACCACTTCGGGCCCGGGCGGGGCGTGGCTTTCCGAGAAGGCCTGGAGCGGCAGCGGTGGCGGGGCGAGCACGGCTTATCCGCTGCCCAGTTATCAGGCGGGGTTGAACATGACGGCGCTGGGCGGGTCGGCGACGATGCGCAACATCCCTGACGTAGCGCTCACGGCGGACATTCAGATGTATCTGATCCAGAGTAACGGCAAGGCCGTTTCGGTGGGTGGTACGAGCGCGGCGGCGCCCTTGTGGGCGGGGTTCATTGCGCTAGCCAATCAGCAGGCGGCGACGGCGAAGAAGTCTCCGGTGGGGTTCCTGAATCCGGCGATCTACACGATCGGCAAGGGCGCGAAGTTCACTACCGATCTGCACGATATCACGGTGGGGAGTACGGGATTGAACGCAGGGACCGGTTTCGACCTGGCCACGGGTTGGGGTTCGCCGACCGGGCAGAAGCTGATCGACGACCTGACGTCGCAGACGCCAACTCCCTCATTTACGCTGACGCCATCGGCGGCTTCGGTGCCTTTGAAGACGGCGGCAGCGGCGACGGTTACGATTCAGCTGGCGGCACAGAACGGTTTTACTGGTACGCCAACCTTGTCTGTGAGCGGACTGCCGGCGGGGGTGACGGGAAGCTTTGGGGCGTTCAGCTCCGCAGGTGCGAGCACGTTGACCTTCACGGCGACTGCCGCGGCTGTGCCGGGAACTTATACGGCATCGATTCAGGGTACATCGGGGACGATCTCTGCGAGCACTTCGGTTTCGGTCGTGCTGACGTCGAGTGCACTGTTTACTTTGACGAGTTCGCTGGCCAGTGTTTCGGTTGCGGCCGGCGGGTCGAATTCGGCGGCGGTGATCACCATCGTGTCGGCGCCCGCGTTTACGGGCAAGGTGACGCTGGGCGCAACAGGGTTACCCACGGGCGTGACGGCGGTGTTCGGCGTGGTGCGGGCGGGAGGCCTGAGCACGCTGACAATCAGCGCGTCGACGGCAGCGGCGTTGAAGACAACCAGCATTCTGGTCACCGGGACTTCAGGAACTGTGACTGCCTCGATTCCGATTGCTGTGACCGTAACTGCGCCGGCCGACTTTTCGGTGAAGCTTTCACCGGCGAGCCTGACGATTGTACAGGGGACGAAGGGGTCGACCGCGATTTCCATTACGCCGCTCAATGGCTTCAACGGGAATCTGACGTTGACCAGTTCGGGCGCTCCGGCGGGCGTGGTGTCCAGTTTCAGTACCGCCACCGGGGCGTTGCTGGCGACTTTGACGGCGGGGACGGGTGCGGCGGTGGGTTCATCGAAGGTGACCTTTACCTTGACATCGGGGGCGTTGAGCCATGCGGTGGTGTTGAACCTGGCGATTGTGGCTCCGGCGGCAGCTACGGCGCATGTGGATCTTTCGGCGTATTACAACGTGGCGGCGAGCGCCGTGGATGGGGTCCCGTTTACGAATGGGGGGCTGGACGCGCTTGGACGATCTTATTCAGGCGCACTGCTGGGTGCGAGCCAGAGTGCCGGGGGTGTGTTGTATGCGCTGGGTCCGATGGGAGTGCCCGATGCGGTGAGCGGCCAGACGGTGGCGCTGCCGCAGGGCAAGTTCACCGCGGCGAGGATTCTGGCCACGGCGGTGAACGGGAATCAGGGGAGCCAGACGTTCACGGTGAAATACACCGATGGGACGAGCACCGCCTTCACGCAGAGCCTGAGTGACTGGTATGCGCCGCAGAATTATCCGGGCGAGACGACGGCGGTGAGCACCGGGTATCGCAACAACAGCACTGGGACGCAGGATGGGCGGGTGTTCAACGCTTATGGGTACTCGCTCAAATTGAATACGGCGAAGACGGTAGCGTCGATCACGCTGCCGGCTAATCGTAATGTGGTGGTGCTGGCAGTGACACTGACGGGTAAGGTGAATTGATGCGCGGATTCATTTCGAAGAATATTGGCCGCCGATGCACGCTGATGGACGCAGATTAAGACACTTACTTCTTTGGTGATGAGTTCTCGTTCACCAGCAGAAGTTCCAGATCAACGGACAACCTCGATGCCAGTTTGCCTGCGGGGGATTCGACGGGGGTGTCGTCGACTTTCCATGTGCTCCTGGTGACGACGATCTCGCCGGCGTGATGGGGGCGCATGGCGTGGCTTAGAACGTATTCCATATCCGCGAATTCGATGATCCTTGGGCTAGCCAATTCGTAGACAAATCTGGATGCGGTGATGGCCACTGATTCGGGGAGGGGCATGTTGGTTAGGCTAGCATGATTGCAGTCGCGCTGATTCGCTTCAGCTCGAATTGGATTTGACTTAAGGTGATGGAGTTGGGTGCCGGCAGACCGCGTTACCGCGAGCTTAGATGTTGTAGAAATGGTGCGCCCAGAGTGATTCGAACACCCGGCCTTTTGGTTCGTAGCCAAACGCTCTATCCAGCTGAGCTATGGGCGCACGTGAGGTAGGACTCTCTTAATTTAGCGATTCCAGGGGGTGAAAGTCAAGTTTGGGCTTCCGTTAAATCGGTAGCGGAGGCTGGGCTTGGGGATTTGCCAGTTTCTGAGCCATGGGGAGTCTGTGGTCAGGCAGAAGATGGCTATGATTGCGGCGATGCAGGCGATTTCCAGCAGGTCTTCGTTGGTACTTTTCACGGGGTGGCCTCCGGGGTCTTTTTATTAGACGGGCGAGATTGGGAATTGGTTGATGGGGGTGGGATTTGCGGTGGGGGCAAATGGAGTCAGACAGCTGGATTCCGGCAAACGGCGCCGGAAACCAGTGTCAGACACCATTTGCGCGGCGTCTTGTTTGCGTGACCAGTTAAGATATAGACAGAGATCTCGCAATGCTTGTTCCCTTCTTGCTGCTTCTGCAACCCGTTGTGTCCGCTCAGGACTTCTCCAAGATCACTATTGAGAAGGTGACGGCGAACTATCGCTTTGCTGAAGGGCCGGCTTGGTCGAAAGACGGCTACCTGCTTTATAGCGACGTGCCGCGGAACAAGATCATCCGCTACACGCCGGGGGAGAAGCCGGAGTTCTTTCGCGAAGAGTCGAACGGGGCGAGCGGGAATGCCTTCGATGAGAAGGGCCGGCTGTATACCTGCGAGACCGGAATGCGGCGGGTGACCCGGACCACAAAAGAAGGCAAGGTGGAAGTGCTGGCCGATAAGTGGGAGGGCAAGCGCTTCAATGCTCCGAACGACATCGTTGTGCGGCGGGACGGGCATGTTTATTTTACCGATCCGGCGTTTGCGTCCCAGTTGGACTCGCGGGACCTGGATTTCTTCGGCGTATTCCATATTTCACCCAAGGGGCAGGTGGCGCTGGTTGCGAAAGTGAAGGGCCGTCCGAATGGCGTGACGCTGGCGCCTAATGGGCACGTACTGTATGTGACCAATGCCGATGCGCGGACGGTGATCGCCTTCGATGTGGACCGCAATGGGGCGGCGACGAATGAACGCGTGCTGGTGACGGGCATTCGTGGGGTTCCGGGCGGGCTCAAGACCGACGAGAAGGGCAATCTGTACGTTGCCGGTAATGGCATCGGCGTGTATGCGCCGGATGGGAAGCTGATCAAGGCCATCGAACTTTCCGAGCCTTCGGCCAATCTTGCGTTTGGCGACCCTGATTTGAAGACCCTTTACATCACGGCGCGGACCTCGGTTTACCGCATCCGGCTCGAGGTGAAGGGCTCGTTGCAGTACTGACCTATGCCTCGCAAAGACAATCGACGTTATCCGCAACGGCCTGTACTCGGGGTTGGTGCGCTGATTTTCAAGGCTCGAAAAGTCCTGCTTGTAGAGCGCGGACATGAACCATTGAAGGGTTATTGGTCATTGCCAGGCGGGGCGCTGGAGACCGGTGAATTGCTGGTGGAAGGGTTGAAGCGCGAGGTGATGGAGGAGACCGGGCTTGTGGTGGAGCCGGGGCCGGTGTTCGAGATCTTCGAGCGCATCATGCGTGACAAGAAGGGGCGGGCCGAGTACCACTATGTGCTGCACGACTACATCTGCAAGGTGAAGGGCGGGGTGCTGGCGGCGGGGTCGGATTCGAACGCCGCAGCATGGTTTACGCGCGCACAGTTGAAGGGCCTGCTGCTGACCGATGGTACGCAGGGCGTGATAGAGAGAGCATTCGATTCGTTATGACAAACAGTTCGCTGGAGTTGCTGGAATTCGATGCGCTGGTGGCGCTGGTGGGGCGTTTTGTCTCCAGTGAATTAGGCCGCCGCGAGCTGCGCAAGGTGACGCCCTCGACCGATCGCGAGGCGTTGGAGGCCATTCACCGGGAGAACGCGGAAGCGATCGACTATGTGCAGATGGCGAGCCGTCCGCAGACGACCAGCCGCGGCGAATCGGCGCAGATCCGGTTCGATTCGATTCCTGATGCGGAACTGGCGGCACGCAAGCTTTCGATTGAAGGGGCTTCGCTCGAAGCCAAAGAGATTCTGGACCTGACGGCGCTGCTGGAGAAGGCTTCCGAGGTGAGGGTGGCGCTGACGGCGTCGGCCGCGCGGTTCCCGCTGCTGGGTGCGCGGGCGATGCGGATTGGCGAGTTTCGCGAACTGTTGCGCGACATTTCGGGGAAGATTCTGCCCGATGGGACGGTGGCCGATCATGCCAGCGTGGCGCTGAACAGGTTACGGCGCGAGATGGAGAAGCAGCAGAAGGCGATTCAGGATTCGCTGGAGCGGTTCATCCGCACACATCGTGATGAGGGGTTGCTGCAGGAGGAGTTTGTCGCGATCCGGAATGACCGGTTCGTGCTGCCGCTGGTAGCAGGGCAGAGGCGCAAGGTGGATGGCGTGATCCATGCGGCCAGCGGGTCAGGGCATACGCTGTTTGTGGAGCCGCTGGAGACGATTCATCTTAATAATGAGCTGGTGCGATTGAGCGAGGAAGAGATGCGTGAGGTGCATCGGATTCTTCGGGAGATGACGGCGAAGTTGCGGTCGTATGCGGCGCCTGTGGCGGAGACCCTGGTGGTGATGGGCGTCCTGGAGTTGCTCTTCGCCAAGGCCAATTTCGCGGCGGAGTTCGATTGCGTGGTGCCTCGATTTGGTGACCGGCTGTTGCTGCGGGAGGCGCGGCATCCTTTATTGCAGGATGTTCTGCGCAAGCAGCGGAAGCGGGTTGTGCCGGTGAATCTGGGGCTGGAAGGAATGCAGCGGACGCTGTTGATCAGCGGTCCGAACACGGGCGGCAAGACGGTCAGCATGAAGACCGTGGGGCTGCTGGCGCTGATGGCTCAATCCGGCTTGCCTGTGCCGTGCACGGAAGCGGAGTTTCCGATCTTTGAAAATGTTTTGGCGGATATTGGCGATAACCAGTCGATCGAGCAGAGCCTGAGCAGCTTTTCGGCGCATGTGGCGCGGGTGAAGCGGATGCTGGAGGATGTGACGCGCGATTCGCTGGTCCTGCTGGACGAATTGGGGCGTGCGACCGATCCGGAAGAGGGCGGGGCATTGGGTGTGGCGCTGCTTGACCGGTTCCGGTCGACGGGCGCCTTCACGCTGGCGTCGACGCATTTGTTGGCCCTGAAGATTTACGGGGCCAATACGCCGGGCGTGTTGAATGCGAGCATGGGCTTCGACGAGCAGACGCTGGAGCCGACTTATGTACTGCGGACAGGCGCTCCGGGTAAGTCGGCTGGGTTGGATATTGCGTCAAGGTTGGGGCTGCCCGCGGATTTGATTGAGCACGCGCGGAGTGCGATGTCGAGCGGGGAGCGCGATATCGCGGCGTTTCTGAGCGAGTTGCACAAGCGCATTGCGGATGTCGCGACGCTGGAAGAGCAGTTGAAGTCGGAGATTGCAGCGGTGGCGGCGCGGGAGCAGGCGGCGGCGAAGGCGGCGGAGAAGCGCGAGGCGGCGAAGCTGCGGGAGATCGAGCAGCGGTGCGACGAACTGATCGGGAAGTTCGATGCGCAGGCCAAAGAGACGCTCGATGCGGTGGCGCAGGGGGCGGAGAGCAAGAAGGCCGCGCAGAAGGTTGCCAAGACAAAGCGCGAATTTGAGTATGCGGTGGAGACCACGGTGCGGCCTGCTGCAGGTGCGTCGAAATCCGGAGCTGTGGCGAAGGCCGGCATTGTTGAGGGCACGCGGGTGCGGTTACGCAACGTGCGGGAGCCTGCGCGGGTGCGGCGCGTGCTATCCAACGGGTCGTACGAAGTGGAAGCCGGGTTTATGAAGATGCAGATCGGCGCGGAGGACATTGTGGAAGTGCTGCCCGATTCCGGCCCTGGGTCGACGCTGCCGAAGAATGTGACGCTCACGTCGGGGCCGAAGTGGGACGTCTCTTATCGCGAGATCAATATCATCGGCCAGCATGCCGAAGAGGCGATGGAGCAGGTGGACAAGTTCCTGGATTCGGCGTCGATGGCGGAGGTGGACCGCGTGCGCATTGTGCACGGCCATGGCATGGGAATCCTGAAACGCGCGGTGGCCGAGTTGCTATCGCGAAATCCGCATGTTTCGCGGTTTTATGCTGCGACCCCGGCCGAAGGTGGTACGGGAGCCACGATCGCCGAGCTAAGGTAAATCCTGGTTCCACGGAAGCTCGCGGCGGGTGTATACTCACAGGAATCCGGCTCTTTTTCAGAGAGCACGGGCATTGGGGGATGCCTTGGCGAAGACTACCGTTACCACGCGGAAGATCGACATCGTCGATCTGATCCGCGACCGCAAACTGTTCCAGGAACTCAACGTGCCGGCGATGCGCGTGCAAGTGGTGATTGAAGTTACCACTTCGGCCCTGCTCACCACGCCGCCGCCTGTGGCCTCTGCCAAGATGGACCGGCTGGAGAAAGCGGCGCGCGCGAAGCTGGACGAATACGAAAAGATCATCAGCCAGGAGTGCGAGAAGTTCTGCAAGAAGATCGTCACTTTGATCTACACTTCACGGCGCCATGAAGCGGAACAGATGGTCCGCGAAGTGAACATGCTGGTTCGAAACGCGCTGCGTTCCGCTGAAGGCGCGGCGATGCAGGCGGTTGAGGAGACCAAGCGGCGGGAGTCGCAGGGCGATAAGCTGCTGCTCGAAGCGCGCGTGAAGACCACTGTCAGCATCGTATTCAATGGAGTGAGCATCGCGACCAATGTTGCCAGACTGGCGGCGACGGCGGGGGCCGATGTTACGGCATACCTTTCCATTATCAAGACGCTGGTGCTGCTGGGGAAGGAGATCAGGCAGCAGTTGAAAGACGAAGAGCAGCTGAAGCAGGACCTGGAAGTGGGAATCAGTGATTTCCTGGGTCTTCGAAAGTCTGTCCTGGTGGACCTGGCCAGGAAGGCGGGTCTGATGGACACGGCCAGTCTTCCCGGGTTCCCCGAGATCTTCTCCGCCATCGCTCAGAAGCTGGCCAAAGTCGGCAAGAACCTGGCGGCAGGGCGGGATGCCAAGTCGATCGCCAAAGAGATCTATGACTTTGCGGCTAAGTCGGTCGTCAAGAAATGGAATGAAGTGGAAACCGCACGCCAGAAATACCGTAACCACACGGTGAAGATGCGGCAGAATGTCGATAGCGTCTCATTGGAAGCCGATAAGCTGATGGTTGCCATGCGAACGGCGAAGAACCTCACTGAGGGAGTGAGGGTTGGAGCGGAGTGCATGCAGATGAAGGGCGAGGTAAAACTTCTGGCCGGTCAGTTGGAACGTTCCGAGCGTTTTCTGGCAGAATCGGAGGCGACGATGAAGGGGTATGGGCTCGACTGCGATGACCGGACGGTGATTGCGAAGATTCAGGAGCTGGATGTAAAGACGATCCTGCTGGAAGGCGGCCAGCTCGTAAGGCGGATCGATAACATTTACAAGCTGGTGGAAGCGGTTTCGAGCGCCGTGTAAAGAGACCTAAAAATATTTGACGGCCTTTTCAGACCGCTTCCGCGTTATTGAATGTGAGGCGGTAAGAAAGGCAAAGAAACGGGTGTTGGAGTGGCCTTGACTACTACTTGGCACATGGTTATACTCAACCACGTGCCGGGTAGATAAGGTGGCGTTTGGAGCGCTATCCACTCGACTGCAAAAGCTGGAACTAAACGAGGAACCGAAATGGCAAAAGAAAGTACACAGCATAAGTTAGATCGTGTTCGGCCGCCCCGCGTGCAGATCACCTATGACGTAGAAGTTGGTGATGCGATCGAGATCAAAGAGCTTCCCTTCGTGATGGGCGTGCTCGGCGATTTCACGGGCCAGCCGGAACAGCCGCTTCCGCGCTTGCGTGACCGCAAGTTTACAGAAGTGAACCCTGACAATTTTGACACCGTGCTTGAGGGAATGAAACCTCACCTGGCTTTCTCGGTGGAAAACAAGCTGAGTGAAGACCCCGAAGCCGGCCAGTTGAAGGTCGACCTGCACTTCAAGAGCATGGATGATTTCTCGCCTGAGAATGTCGCCAAGCAGGTGAAGCCGTTGAAAGAGATGATGGACCTGCGGCAACGCCTGTCCGATTTGCGCGGCACGCTGCAGACCAACGACAAGTTGGACGAAGTCCTGATGGAAACCATGAAGGACAAGAGCAAGATGGACAAGCTGAAGAGCGAGTTGGGCACGGAGGGAGGTTCCAATGAGTGATGCACAAAAGGCTGCGGCAAGCGCGCAGGAACAGACCCTGGAGTTGAGCCTACTCGACCAGATTGTGGAGCAGGGCAAGGTCGGCACGGATTCGGCGACCAAGGAACGCGGCAAGAACCTGGTGAAGGAGTTCGTCCAGCAGGTATTGCAGGGCGAAATGACGATATCGAAAGATACGGAGGCGATGATCAACGCCCGTATCGCGCAGATCGATCACCTGATTTCGCTGCAGTTGAACGAAGTGATGCATCATCCGAGCTTCCAGAAGCTGGAAGGCTCCTGGCGCGGCTTGAAGTATCTGCTTGATCAGAGCGAAACCGGCGAGATGCTCAAGATCAAGATGTACAACTGCACCAAGAAGGAGCTGCTGCGGGACTTGCAGCGCGCTCCGGAGTTCGATCAGAGCTCGCTGTTCAAGAAAGTGTACGAAGAAGAGTTCGGCATCTTCGGCGGCGCTCCGTTCGGTACTTTGGTCGGCGACTTCGAATTCGGCAAGGGTCCCGAGGATATGGAACTGCTGGAGCGGATCTCGCAGGTTGCTGCTTCCGCGCACTGCCCGTTCCTTTCGGCGGCTGGTTCGGACATGTTCAACCTGGATAGCTTCACGAATCTGGATCAACCGCGCGACCTGGCGAAGATCTTCGATACGACGGAATATGCCAAGTGGAAGAGCTTCCGGGCGTCCGATGACGCGCGCTATGTCGGCCTCACCGTGCCGCACACGCTGGGCCGCCTGCCGTATGGCAAAGATGGCGTGACCATCGAAGCCTTCAACTATGAAGAGGGCGTGGATGGTACGGATCACTCGAAGTATTTGTGGTCCAACGCGGCGTACTCGCTGGCTGCGAAGTGCTCGCAGTCGTTCTCCAAGCACCACTGGTGCGCTGCGATCCGCGGCGTGGAAGGCGGCGGCCTGGTGGATGGATTGCCGGTTCACAATTTCCGGACCAACGAAGGCGATGTGGCGATGAAGTGCCCGACGGAGTCTCCGATCACGGATCGCCGTGAAAAAGAGCTCGCCGACCTGGGCTTCATTCCGCTGGTGCACTGCAAGGGTACCGATTATGCGGCGTTTTTCAGCGTGCAGTCGTGCCAGAAACCGAAGCTGTACGACAAGGAAGCGGCCAATGCGAATGCACGGCTTTCCGCGCAGTTGCCTTACATTTTTGCCGTTTCGCGCTTTGCACACTACCTGAAAGCGATGATGCGCGATAAGATCGGCAGCTTTATGTCACGCAGTTCGTGCGAACAGTTCCTCAATCAGTGGATCATGAACTATGTTTTGCTGGATGACAACGCGACCCCGTACATGAAGGCGCAATTGCCGTTGCGCGAAGCGCGTATTGACGTTACCGAGATTCCTGGAAAGCCCGGCGCTTACCGTGCTGTTGCATTCCTGAAGCCGCACTTCCAGTTGGACGAGCTTTCCGTTTCGCTCCGGCTGGTTGCGGATCTGCCGCCGCCCGCCAAGGGCTAGAAGACCGACCGAAGTTAACAGCGAAGAGTAAATGCGGGCAAAGGGGGAGCGTGTTCCTGCCCGCCAGCAAATAACCAATAGCCGAATAAAAGGAGATAACAAATGGCCGTATCAGTATTTGTCAAATTCGATGGAATCGATGGTGAGGCGACTGAAAGCAAGCACCAAAAGTGGATGCCAGTGCAATCATTCAGCTGGGGCGTAACCCATCCGGTGGATGTGGTTGGGTCTGGTCTAGCTTCAGGCAGAGCACACATTCACGATTTCAGCTTCGTGAAAAGTACGGACTCGTCGAGCCCGAAGCTTGCTCTGAACTGCTGCACAGGCGAACACGTGAAGCTGGTGACGGTGGAGTTCTCGCAATCAACCGGGGGCAATGAGCCCTTGGTCTACATGCAGTACAAGTTCACCGACGTGATGATCGCCGGTTTTCAGATATCCGGCCACGATGCTACGGACCGTCCCACGGAGAGCATTTCGGTGGCGTTCTCGAAGTGGGAGCAGGTCTACCAACCAACGGACGGCAAAGGAGGTTTAGGTGGTAAAGTGCCTGCCGGGTTTGATGTAAAGGCGAACAAGAAGGTCTAGTCCGCAAAGACTTCCTCCATGACCGCTCAGGAACTCTATCGGGCTGGAAAATTAACAGAGGCGGTGCAGGCGCTCAATGGCGAGGTGAGGGACAACCCCACCGACACCAAGCGCCGCACCTTCCTTTTCGAACTACTCTGCTTCTCGGGCAATTTCGATCGCGCCGAGAAGCAGCTTCACGTTCTTAGCCAGGCCAGCAGCCAGGCCCAATTGGCTACCGTGCTCTATCTCTCGGCGCTTCATGCCGAGCGCACCCGGCAGGATCTCTTTCTGAAGAAGGAGTTCCCGGCCGATGCCGCGGAAGGAACTTCGAAACTGGCCGGAACAATCAACGGGCAGGCGTTCGAGGATATTTGTGACGCCGATCCACGCATCGGGCCGAGGCTGGAACTCTTCGCCGCCGGCGCGTATCTGTGGATTCCGTTCAAACACATTGAGAGCATCGAAATGGAAGCTCCCAAGAAATTGCGCGACCTGTTATGGATTCCCGCAATTGTCCGTACCGGGCCTTCTTTCAAAGGCACGGAACTGGGCGAAGTGATGATCCCGGCGATGACCGTGTTTTCCTGCAAGAATGAGGATGACGCGGTGCGGTTGGGACGCACCACCATCTGGCAGGAAGACGAAACCGCGGGCTCCATTCCCGTGGGGCAGAAGATGTTTCTTGCCGATGACGAGGAGTATCCTGTCCTTGAAATCAGGAAGATTGAATTCCACCATCCACCGAGTGTAGAAGCAGCCAGCTAATGCCGTTACGCGAAGACCTCCTCAATCCGATTCCCGGTGACAACCCTTGCGGCCAAAATCTGTACTACGCGCCGCTGTACGACAAACTCAAGGAAGCGCGCCGGGAAGAGGAGGATATTGCGCAGGGGGAGTGGCAGCGGGCGCGCAAGGTAGCCGATTGGCCGATGGTGATCAAGCTTGCGGGCGAAGCGCTGGCGACGCAGTCGAAGGACCTTCAGATCGCGGCCTGGCTGGCCGAGGCGCACCTGGTGAAAGAGGGGCTTGGTATCTTCCCTTCGTGCCTCGACCTGTTGCGCGAACTGGTGGACCGGTTCTGGGATAACCTGTATCCCGAACTCGAAGATGGCGACGCCGAGATGCGTGCGACGCCGCTTGAGTGGGTCGGGAATTACTTCGATAAGATTATCCGCCGCTCTGGTGTCACCAAGAGCGGCATTGACTCGTTTAAATACAAAGAGGCCCTGGCGGTAGGCCGTGAAGCCGACGCCGATACCAACGAGAAGGCCGAAGCCAGACAGGCGTCGATCGCTGAAGGAAAACTGACGGGCGAGGAGTTCGACAAGGCCTTCGCGGCGACGCCCAAGGACTGGTACATCAAGCGCGTCGCCGATTGCGATGGGTCGCTGGAAGCGCTGGACAATTTGCAGGTCACCTGTGAGAACCGCTTTGCGGATATGGCTCCCGGGTACAGCAAGCTGCGCACGGCGCTTGAAGAGTTGCGGCAGACCTTCAACATCCTGCTCAACAAGAAACGCGAGACCGAGCCGGACGCCGACGCCGAGCCGGTGGCGGTGGAGGAGCCCGCCGCTGAAGAGCCCGCTTATGAAGAGGCGGCGGAGGCTGCCGCTGCTCCGGTGGTACGCAAGGCTGCTCCGAAGGCAAAACGCTCGCAGGGCGAAGAGCCTGCCGATAAGGAAGATGCCGGAGAGCGAGTGGCGGCGGTTGCTCGCTATCTGCGGCGGGAAGATCCTTATAGTCCAGCGGCCTATCTTTTGTTGCGGGGGCTGCGGTTCGGAGAGTTGCGGGCGGGTGGCGAATCGCCCGAAATGTCGCTGTTGGTTGCACCTCCCAGTGAGGTCAGGCAGGAGCTGAAGCGGCTGGCGAATGAGAGCAACTGGCAGGAGGTGCTGGAGGCCGCGGAGAATGCGGTGGCCCTGCCGTGCGGCCGCGGCTGGCTCGATGCACAGCGCTATTGCCTGCGCGCCTGCTATGAACTGGGCTCCTATTACGATCCGATCGCCAATAGCGTGAAGAGCATGATGCGGGGGCTGCTGGCAGACTATCCGCAGATGCTGGAGTGGACGCTTGACGATGATACGCCGGTAGCGAATGCGGAGACCCTCAACTGGTTTAAGGAGCATGTCAATCCGGCGGCTGAGGTATCTTCGTCCGGGTTCTCTTTCGATTTTGGCGGGGAGCCGGAGCCAGCGCCAGTGCCGGCTTATCAGCCTGCGCACGAGCCGGCCCATGCCGAGGGTGTTCTGGATGCGTGGGACCTGGCGATGGAGCAGGTGAGAGCAGGCAACAAGCGGGAAGCGGTGGGGATTCTGTCGCGCGAGATTGCTCAGGAGCGTTCGGGACGCGGCCGGTTCAACCGCAAGGTGCAACTGGCGAAAGTGTGCCTGGATTCGGGCTTCGAGGCGATTGCACGTCCCATTCTGGAGGGGCTGGCGGCGGAGATCGAGTCGCGCAAGTTGGAGAGTTGGGAGCCGGGCGATCAACTGGCCCAGCCGCTGGCGCTGTTGTATCACAGCTTCACCAGGGAAGAAAAAGAGAGTCCCGGAGGCAAGGAGTTGTATTCGAAACTTTGCCGCCTGGATCCGATGCAGGCGATGTCGGTCTCAAAATAGGGATCAGGTAGATCATTCATGGCTCGCAACGATCCGGATTCAACTGTCACATTAACGCTGCTGGACAGGCTCATCGATAACGATCCCAAGGTTCGCGACGAGCCGATGCTGTCGCGTGCGCAATCGGTGAGGCACTTGAAGGCTTCTCTCAAGCGCGATCTGGAATGGCTGTTGAACACGCGGAGAAATCCGGAAGAGGTGCGGGAGCGGGAGTCGGAGTTATACCGGTCCCTGTTCAACTACGGCCTGCCGGATCTGACTAACTTTGGATTGCATTCGACCGATGACCAGAGCCGGCTGTCGTGGATGCTGGAAGAGACGATTGCGATCTTCGAGCCGCGGCTTGAGGGCGTGAAGGTCTCGATGCAGCCGGTGTCGCAAGGGTCGCGCCAACTTCGCTTTCAGATTGAAGGATTATTAAAGATGGACCCGGCGCCGGAGCGTGTGTCGTTCGATACGGTTCTGGAGCTGACCAGCGGCGCCTATCAGGTAAAGGGAGAATCCGGTGCGTGATGAACTGCTCGGCTACTATGAGCGCGAGCTGACGTTTCTGCGTCAGATGGGCTCCGAGTTTTCCGACAAGTATCCGAAGATCGCCGGCCGCCTGCTGCTGGAGCAAAACCAGTGCGAAGATCCGCACGTGGAGCGCATGATCGAGGCGTTTGCGTTCCTGGCCGCGCGCGTCCATCTGAAGATTGACGACGAGTTTCCGGAGATCACGGAAGCCCTGCTCAATATCATCTATCCTCACTTCATCCGGCCGATCCCTTCGATGTCAGTGGTGGAGTTTCACCTCGACATGGAGCAGGCGACATCGCCCGCGGGGTTTGCGGTGCCCAAGGATTCATTGGTCAATTCGCGTCCGGTGGATGGCATGCCGTGCAAGTTCCGCACTGCTTACGAGACACGGTTGTGGCCGCTGACCGTAGCCGAGGCGCAATGGAAAACGCCGGACCGCTTTCAGCCGGCGATCAAGGCTCCTGGTGCGGTGGCAGCGCTGCGGCTGGAACTGCGGACGCCGAAAGATCTGCCGATCGACAAGCTAAAGCTTTCGAACCTGCGGTTTTTCCTGAACGGCGAAGGCAGCCTGGTGCACAGCCTGTACGAACTGCTGAGCTGCAACACGACGCAGATTCTGCTGCGCGACGTGAATCCGAATTCGAAGCGCAAGCCGATCACGCTGCCGGCGAGTGCACTCACGCCTGTCGGTTTTGAGGAAGAGGATGGGATGCTGCCGTATCCGCGGCGCTCTTTTACTGGTTATCGGCTGCTGCAGGAGTACTTTCATTTTCCGGAAAAGTTCTTCTTCCTGAATCTCTCCGGCCTGGAGGCGCTGGCTACATCCGGCTTCCAGCAGGGCGTGGAGATCATCTTTCTGATTTCGCGCTTTGAACGAGCGGACCGCCAGCAGAGCCTGGAAGTGGGCGTGACGAACAAAAGCGTCCGGCTCAACTGCGGGCCGATCGTGAACCTGTTCACGCAGACCGCGGAGCCGATTTTGCTGTCGCACACCAAGACCGAGTACCGCGTGATTCCCGACATCCGGCGGCCGAATGCGCTGGAGGTGTTTTCGATCGAGGATGTGCTGACGTCCAATCCGCAGACGGCCGAGGTGACGCACTTCGAGCCGTTCTACAGCTACCGCCACGGCTCGGTGCGGGAAAAGAAGAAGACGTTCTGGCACAGCAACCGCCGGGCTTCGGGACGGCGTAATGACGAGGGCACCGAGGTTTATCTGAGCCTGGTGGATCTTTCTGGCAAGCCGATCCGGCCGGATTTCGATGCGGTTACGGTGCGGACGATCTGCACGAATCGCGACCTGCCGTCGCGGCTGCCGTTCGGCAACGAGGCCGGCGACTTCGAGCCGCAGGGCATGGCGCCGATCAAGAAGGTGATCGCCTTGCGCAAGCCTACCAATACGCTGCGGCCGCCGGTGGGCAAGAGTGCTCTGTGGCGGCTGATCTCGCATCTATCGCTGAACTACCTGTCGCTGGTGGAGGGCGGGACCGAAGCGCTGCAGGAGATCATGCGGCTCTACGATTTCAGTAACACTTCGTTTCTGGAAAAACAGATCGCCGGCGTGCTGAACGTCAGCAGCAAGCGCCATTTCGCGCGGGTGATTTCAGAGAACGGCATCACCTTTGCGCGCGGCGCGCGCGTGGAAATCGAGCTCGACGAAGAGCAGTTCACCGGCTCTGGCGTGTATCTGTTCGCGGCCGTCCTGGAACGCTTTCTCGGCCAGTATGTGACGTTGAACAGCTTCTCTCAACTCGTGGCGAAGACCCGCCAGAGGAAGGAGGTACTCCGCGAATGGGCTCCCCGGGCGGGACAGAAAATCCTGTTGTAGCGCAGGCGCTGATCCAGAGCCGCCTGGCAAAGGGCGGCCCGGAGTTTGAGTTCTTCCAGGCTGTGCGATTGCTGGAGAGAGTGCTGCCGGAGCGCGCCCCGGTGGGGCTGTATGTGCCGCCCTCCTCCGAAGTGGTGCGGTTTATCACCAGCCGCGAGATGGGTTTTCCGGCCAGCGAAATCCAGAGCATTGAGTTTCACGAGTCCGGCCCGGCGGTGATGATGGTGAACTTCATGGGGCTCACCGGGCCTTCGGGAACCCTGCCGATCTACTACACGGAGATGGTGCGCGAACGGATGCGGGCCAAGGACCACGCGATCGCGGCGTTCTTTGACCTGTTCAATCACCGCATCATTTCACTGTTCTTTCAGGCGTGGTTGAAGTATCGATTCAATATCAGCTACGAGCGCGCGGCATTTGAAAACCGGCTCACACTGGCCGCCGCGCGGGAGCAGGTGCTGGATGGCGAGGAGGAGCTTGCGGTCACCAGCGAGCATCAGGTCCGCGACCGGTTCTCGCATCACCTTTTGGATCTGATCGGCCTGGGCACCAAGGGACTGCAAAACCGGTTGTCGATCGATGACGACTCGCTGCTGTACTTCACGGGTTTGCTGGGGATGGAGACCAGGTCGGCCTCGGCACTGCGCAACATCCTGGTTGATTACTTCGATGTGCCGGTGGAGATCGAGCAGTTTGTCGGCGCGTGGTATCCGTTGACCGAAGATACGCAGTGTGGCTTTGAGCATGGTGAGACCATCTCTGAACAGTTGGGTGTGGGGGCGGTGCTGGGCGACGAAGTGTGGGACCAGAACTCCGGCATTCGGGTGAAGCTGGGTCCGATGAGCTTGCGCAAGTATTTGGACTTTTTACCGAATGGCTCGGCGTACCAGCCGCTGCGCGCACTGACAAAATTCTTTGCCGGCGACGAGACGGATTTCGACGTACAGTTAATTCTGAAGCAGGACGAAGTGCCGCAGTGCTGCCTGGGCGAGACCAATGAGATAGCACCGCAGTTGGGCTGGCTGAGTTGGGCCAAGACGAAGGACATGTCCCACGATGTGGGGGACGCGATTTTTAAGATTTAAGTATGTAGATTAAGGGCGGAAGGATACTGGTAACAATCATGAATGTGAACCTGAAATCACTTATCGGCAAATTGAACCATCCGGCGCGGACGGCGCTGGAATCCGCGGCAGGATTGTGCCTGTCCAGGACGCACTACAACATCGAGATCGAACATTACCTGTCAAAGATTCTCGATCAAACCGACGGCGATGCGGCACGCATTTTCCGTCACTACGGCATCGATACCGGCCGCCTGACGAAGGAACTGGAACGGGGCCTCGATAAGCTCAAGAACGGCAACGCGCGGACTCCGGCGATGTCGCCCGATGTGCTGAAGATGATGACCGAGGCGTGGACCATCGGGTCCATCGATTTCGGCGCGGCGCAGATTCGCACCGGGTTCACGATCCTGGCGCTGGCGGCGAATGAAGAGCTGTCGCGGCTGGTGCTCGATTCGTGCAAGGAGTTCCAGAAGATTCAGGCGGAGTCGCTGAAGAAAGATTTTCTGGCGATTGTGGAAGGCTCGGCGGAAGGCGCGCAGACCGCCACAGCTGAGAGCGCGGCCGCGGCGGGCAGCGCGGGACCGGTGCGCGCGGGTGGCGGCAAGACGCCGAACCTCGATCAGTTCACTGTGAACCTGACCGATAACGCGAAGAACGGTAAGATCGACCCGGTGCTGGGG
>Ga0118677_10003734_pt1 | contig 28487 bp, 28 predicted proteins | sample AliMusrvi5mmetaG_FD_86154 | JGI IMG/M metagenome (GOLD analysis project Ga0118677, IMG submission 86154) | reverse complement strand
ATAGAGGCCCAACGGGCCTTTTGATACGAGATACATCGGCCCCAGCGGGGCCTTCACCTACGCAGTCCGCCCCGCTTTGCGGGGCAGGCCAAACCCACGCCCTACGGGCGTGGTCGATTAGAGGTATTACTTTTCTAGTTAAAGGAGATTTCAATAATGGTACGAGGGTTCTATGTGGCGATGTTGGCCGGGTTTGTTGCGGTGATGGGGTGCGAGCAAAGATCCGCTGATCCCGCGCCTACGAAGGTCACGTCCGAAGACGTAAGGCGCGATGCCGGCCATGCCGCTGATACGGCTGCCGCGTACTCCCGACAAACCAAGGAGGAGTTCCAGAAGAAGCTCGATACTCGGCTCAAGGAACTGGACTCCGAGGTCGCCAAGCTCCACGAGGAGTGGCGAGATCGGAAGGATGAGGCCAAAGCCAGATGGGAAGGTAAGATGAAGGAACTGGAAACCAAGCGGGGTGTTGCCCGTGCCAAGCTGGTCGAAATCCGTGACTCCAGCGCTGAAGCCTGGAAGGATCTGCGAAAAGGAGCTCAGTTGGCCTGGGAGGATTTGGACAAGGCATTCCGCGACGCGTCACAAGAGTTTTGAACCATTCCGAGTCGCTAATGTTGCGTTCCCGATAACGCAACCCCTCGCCCAAGACTTGGAGAGGTCATAAGGTGTTCAGCCACGTCGGTTTTTTTCTTTACGTCGGTGTCGGTCTGCGCGAAGGTGTCTTGAAAACACCATGCGTCGGCTTTAACTACCTGCCATGCAGGTGAAAGGGGTTTTTTATGAGAGTTTTTATGACGTCATTTGTGATCTTACTTGCCACGATCGCCTTCAGTCCAATGCAAGCGATGGCCAAGGGGCCTGGCGATAAAGGTGGAGGCGGCGGAGGTGGCGGCCACGATGGTGGCGGTGGTGGTGGTAAGCACTCGGATGCCGTTCACGTGGGCGGTGGCGGGCAGAATGGCAATCCCCATGTTGGCGGTGGCGGTGCTGGAGTCAATCTCGGGGTACGCTCGAACCCGGGTGGCCCCGGAGGCCAGGGAACGATGTCCCATCAGGTATACGATGCCCATAACAGGCCGGAATTCTCAGGTGGCGGGTGGGAAAGCCGGGATAATGAACGCTATCGTTGGGACAACAACCGTTGGTGGTTCTGGGGAGCGGACAACCGGTGGGTGTGGTACGGCGATGACGGCCGATGGCAGCCCTACGGTAACGCGTATGTTGTTCAGCGCCCGATCTTACAGAACCTCTCCGGTGGCCCGATCAAGATTGAAAATCCGGCCTCGAACAAGGAGACCCTCAGCTATACGCTCGACGGCAATTTGTATACGATTCAGCCCGGCTATAGTCAAGAATTCCGTGAAGATCGAGCCTGGGTGGTTCAGTTCAGCCGGGGCGCGAACTTGGATGAGGCACGATACGGGCTACAGTCGGGCCTGTATTCGTTTACCAGTACGAATCGCGGTTGGGAACTGTATCGCGGTGAATTCCCACAAACGGTAGCACCGCAGCCATTCATGGCAGCACCACCACCGCCACCGCCACCGGCGGCACCGCAGCCACCCATGGCAGCCCCGACGAATCCGTCCCCGCAATGAATGACGAGATGACACCGAGGAACGTATCAGGTGGCAAGAGGACTACGGTTCACTTTGCTTTCTCCTCTCGGTGCCACGGCAATTTGTGTTGCGGAGCAGGATTAAATTTGAAAGCGACTCCACTAGAGTTGGTTCAAGTCGTAGAACGACTAGATGAAGAGCAACTCGGCCCTGGAGGGGTGCTAGTCGAAGAGTAAGCCGATATGGTCGAACGTCTTTGAGGCTTTGACTTTGACCACGTCGGCTTTTATTGTTTTAGACGGCAAGAGAAATTCGTAACCAAGGAACCCAAAGGGAAGGTGTAGCCATGAGTCTGATCTACGATCTTGTAGTTGCGATGTTTCTCAAACTCGGATTGCCTGCCCCGACCGACATATGCGAAACTTTGCTTGTCAACGACGGCTGCTTCATCGGCCACAGATTTCGTTGCGATGGGGGCTATGCAATCTGGGGCGTGGGTTGGAAAGCGGTTGAGTTCTATGACGAGGAAGGGCAATTGCTGAAGAGGGTCGCCATCAAGAAGACTGCGAGTCTATCGGCATGAGAGCCACACAGCATCGCAATATCGCTCACGAGGCGGCTGACCTACTAGCCACGTATCCGCGGGCCGTGTCGATAAGAACAGTTTTGAGAATCTTCTTCAGGATGGAAGTCACCCGCGGACGAAGCATATCATCGTCTCTTACTGACCGAAGAAATATTGAAAAAAATTGAATAGACCGCCCCGAACAAAGAAGAACCTGCTTACGGTTATGGATGTTACCACCATTGCGGAAGTGGCGATGGAGCGACTGCTAGCCAGCCCCTACAAAGCCATGCGACGTGTTTCGTGTGAGTGCAAACACGGCATTCTTTTCCTCCGAGGACGGCTATTCAGCTTCCATGAAAAGCAAGTCGCTCAGGAAGCTGTGGCCGGAGTCAGCGGAGTGACGCAGGTGGTTAATGAAATCCAAGTGGAATGATTGGAAATATAATGGCAAGGACGTCGACAATCAGATGTGCGGTACGTTCCGGCCCGAGTTTCTCAACATTGACCACCAAGTCGAAAAGGTGCGGATCGGGAACATCGTGATGGAAGTATTGCCGAACAAAGTCTTGCCGACCGGCGTCTGTTTTCGCCACGTAGTCGCGTGCCTCCTCGAAACTCAGATGCCGACGCTCCACGATCTGCTGGATCCGGTAGTCTAGTGGCGCCACGATACGAACGCGTAGGCCGCGCTCGCGGGGCAACACAAATTGTGCGCCGCGGCCGACATAGATGACTTTTGCCTGCCGCGCGGCCATGAGGATCACTCGACTGAGACGGCACACATACTGCATTTGAGAAACGGAGGCCGGATTGAGCCAATTGCCGAACATTTCCGCAATCCAATAGGTAGTGGTTTCGTCCACGAGTTCCAGCACGGCAGGAGAGATATCGTATCGCTCGGCTACGCATTCGAGAAGTTTTCGGTCGAGAACCTCCCAGCCGATGGCCTCGCCGACCATCCGTGCGATACGGCCACCCCCAGCCCCGGCTTCACGAGAAATGGTCAAATACGGACCGATGCCCGCCGCCGACACCGGGGCAGGCTTATCGAGGCATTGTTGCGCACGCAACCACCGCTGTATCTGACGCTCCGCGGCTTCGATAATGCTGGATTCCCCCTTCATGCGGGCCAGCCGCTCGACGCGGTCAATGAGTTTCGCATCATTGTATTCTTTCGTGTTCATAACCAACCTTGATGTTAGAGCGGCAGGAGAATTGCAAAGTCCAACGCGAAGGGGTCAGGTCCATGTTTTCGGGAAAGATCTAGGGTGAATTTCATCCGTTCTCGCCGAAAAATGGACCAGACACCGGACTTTGCAGTTCTCCTGGTTCGAGGGGTCACCGTTGCTATTCTAGCCCTTGCGTGCCGAATTTCTATAACCCGAATGGCAGCGAGGCTTCCCAGGGCCAGAAAGAACAAAACCAAATGCGGTCGAAAGGCAAAAGTCCTATTGCCTTTGCCTCTGAGCAGCGTAGGATTATGGTGTTGGATGAGTCGCGAAGTATATGATCGCGACGCTCCAACAAAATTATCGGATGACTGGATGAAGAGCAACCCGGCTGTGCTGGGAGGTTCGTTGACGAGTAAGCCGACGTGGTCGAATACCTCCGGGTGTTCCATCGTGTCGGCTTTTGGTGTTCTTACCCGAAAGGAAGGTAGCAAAATGTTGGAAAATCACATCAAGATCGCTCCCGAGACAGTAGCGTATGCTGACATGGAGACGCACAAGCTCGTGGTGGAATTCGCCATTCCGGGCGCGCCCACGGATACCATCGATGTAAAGATCCTGGGCGACAGCATCCACCTGACAGCGCCAGCAAGGGATATCGAGTATGTTGCGGCACTGGCTTTAGCTTGGCCGGTGAAACCGGACAAAGCTGAAGCGATCTACGAGCACGGATTGCTCCGCATTGAGGTGCCCTTCAAAGATCCGATGGAGGATGCCGTGAAGGTGACCATCAAGACAGCTAGCTTGGAAGCCAAGCCCGAAGTAATCGCAAGTCCGGGAAGTCCACCGGCCGTTGGGCGCGGCAGTAGCAAGCCGTTGGTCGCCGAACCGGCTCTAGCACCCTGAGCCACGCCAGCGCATGAGTCGCCCCACTGCGAATCCCTCAATCCTTCGTCCGTTCCCTGCGCAACGTCGCCTTGATTCTCGTTTTGTGCGGCGTGGACGACGCCCTCGGCGGAAACGTAGATGGGGACATTACGTAGGAGGTGTCTGATGTTGAGCCATTGCCAATTGGAGGTGGGAAAGAGCGGTGACCTGATCGTGGTGCGCCTTGGCAATCACCGGGTTCTCGATGAACTGACCGTAAACGAAGATCAGCGATGAGTTGTTCGGAGTGGCTGACCGGCCAGACTGCCATCGTCTCCCCTTGGATTTTTCTGGCGTGGAGCAACTATCGAGTGCGATGCTGGCACAGTTAGTAAGACTCCACCGAAAAATGGGGCCCAAAGGGGAGAAGCTCCGGCTGTGCGGCATAAGTTCACAGTTTCGATCGGCTTTCGCCACCACAGGGTTGGATCGCCTATTCGACATCATAAACAAGACTGATGCTCTCAAAGCAGTCGCGCCTCCGCCGCCTCACCTGCTTGTAGAAAAGGCAATCTGTCGATGACCTAGGTGGGCTCGCCCAACTGAACTTGCTGTGCCTCGTCGTGCTTGGCCCGCCCCATCGCTTGCCAAGACCGACTGACAGGACTCCTGTACCACCATGCTTTCTTAAAGGTATAACGAAATGATGAACGCCGACTTGAAGCCCAATTTTGAAAATCTTCTGACTCTGCGGGCAAGTCTCCTTGGTGACATGACTCACATGGAAGACGATTCCTTGAAGGACCACGCCAAGACCATCAGCATACCGACCGACAGGGAAGAGCTTGGGAGTGACAATGCCGATCAGGAACTCACGCTTACCCTGCTCGGAAGCGACGAAGACATCTTAGACCAGACTGAAGCAGCAATCCAACGGATCGAAGATGGCAGCTATGGCCGGTGCAAGGGGTGCGGTGAAATGATCCCCAAGACCCGGCTAGATGCCATCCCTTATGCCGCAGAGTGCGTGCAATGTGCTTCGCAACAGGAAGAAGACGAGAAACCTTGAAAAAATAGCATAGACGTGGCATCGCCACAGATGGCGGCGTTCTGGTTCCGGTCCACGTTGGCTGGGCTGCTCTTCGTGCCCTATTTGGCGTGGGTGAGCTTTGCCGCTGTGCTAAACTTCGTTGTTTGGCGGTTGAATGCGTAGGTGAGTATAGTATGAAAAGTAGCATCGAAAACGTCGAACCATCCGGCCTCTCGGAAACGGAAGTCGGCAGTCGATTGAAGCAGCACGGCTATAACGAGCTTCCATCCTCGAAGGACCGCAACATTTTTGCGACCGCCTGGGATGTGGTTCGAGAGCCGATGTTCCTTTTGCTGCTGGCTTGCGGCACGATCTACTTGATCCTGGGGGACGTGCAGGAAGCCTTGATGCTCCTCGGTTTTGTCTTCGTGGTGTTGGGCATCACTCTCTACCAGGAACGAAAGACGGAACGGGCACTCGAAGCACTGCGTGACCTTTCCAGCCCCCGTGCGCTGATGATTCGGGGCGGCGAGCGAAAACGCATAGCGGGCCGAGAAGTCGTCCCCGATGACATTGTGGTTTTGGCCGAGGGGGACCGAGTTCCGGCAGATTCCGTGGTGCTGTCGTGCAACAACCTGTCCACGGATGAGTCGCTGCTGACCGGAGAATCCGTGCCAGTGAGAAAGGTTGCCTGGGACGAGGTTCGAGAGATGACTCGGCCTGGGGGCGAAGATCTGCCCTTCGTCTTTTCCGGCACGCTGATCGTCCAGGGCCAGGGGATCGCCCAGGTGCGGTCCACTGGAGTCCATACTGAAATGGGCAATATCGGCAAGGCCCTGCAAACGGTAACGGTGGAAGGAACCCGGCTTCAAGGAGAAGTCGGACGGCTTGTGCGGCGGGTGGCGATCCTGGGATTGGCCTTGTGCGTCATTGTGGTCGTTCTTTATGGCCTCACCCGCGGCAACTGGCTTCAAGGCTTTCTGGCCGGGATCACGCTGGCGATGGCGATGGTGCCCGAAGAGTTCCCCGTGGTGCTGACCATATTCCTAGCCTTGGGCGCATGGCGATTATCCAAGATGAACGTCCTGGCCCGTCGTGTGCCGGTGATTGAAACTCTCGGTTCGGCCACCGTTCTCTGCGTGGATAAGACCGGCACGCTCACCGTCAATCGCATGTCGATCCGAAAACTGGCCGTGGACGGTACGGTTCGTGATGTCGAGCAACTGGAATCGCAGCCGTTGCCAGATGCGTTCCATGAGATCGTGGAGTTCGGCATCTTGGCGAGTCAACGTGACCCGTTCGACCCGATGGAGAAGGCATTTCACGATCTTGGCAAGGCCCGCCTCGCTCGAACCGAACACCTGCACGCTGACTGGAAGTTGGAACGGGAATACCCTTTATCTCCCGACCTTCTAGCGATGTCGCACGTCTGGAAGTCGCCCACCGGCCAGGATTACGTTCTGGCGGCAAAGGGTGCGCCAGAAGCCATTGCAGACCTCTGCCATCTGAGCGTCGAACGAACTCAGGTCATTGACGCACAAGTGGCGGCGATGGCCCAGGAGGGACTTCGAGTGCTGGGTGTTGCCAGAGGCGTGTTCCAGCGAGCGGATTTGCCGGGCAGACAACACGACTTTACGTTCAAGTTCTTGGGCCTCGTTGGTCTGGCCGATCCAGTACGCCCAACGGTTCCCGCTGCCGTTCAAGAATGCTACACGGCGGGCATTCGGGTGGTGATGATTACCGGAGATCACCCAACCACGGCAAAGAGTATCGCCCGGCAAGCTGGTATCCGGCCCGTGGACGAGATCATCACCGGCCCCGAACTGGAGAAGATCGAGGATGCCGAACTCCAGCGGCGCGTGCGAACGGTCAACGTCTTTGCCCGCATGGTCCCCGAACAAAAGCTGCGGTTGGTGAATGCTTTGAAAGCCAATGGCGAGGTTGTCGCCATGACGGGCGACGGGGTAAACGATGCTCCAGCCCTCAAAGCGGCCCACATCGGCATTGCGATGGGTGGACGTGGTACGGACGTGGCTCGTGAAGCCGCCTCACTGGTCTTGCTGGACGATGATTTCGCATCCATCGTGAAGTCTGTCCGCATGGGACGGCGGATATTCGACCATCTCCAGAAGGCGATGACCTATATCGTGGCCGTCCATGTGCCGATTGCCGGGATGTCGTTGATCCCGGTGATGTTCGGCTGGCCGCTGGCCTTGCTGCCGGTGCATATCCTGTTTCTTGAACTGGTAATCGACCCTGCCTGTTCGATTGTCTTTGAAGCCGAACCAGAAGAAGCTGACGCGATGCGCCGACCACCACGCAACGCCAAGGAATCCCTCTTCGGCAAAGGGCTTTTTGGCCTGGGACTGCTGCAAGGTGCGAGCGTTCTGCTGATCGTCATGGCGATGTATCTGGCGGCAATTTTCGGTTGGCTTAATATGTCGGACGCCACCGCCTTGAGTTTTACCACGCTTGTCGTTGCCAATCTGGGCCTGATCTTTGCCAACCGATCTTGGACCTGCACCATCTGGTCAACCCTTCGGACCCCGAATGCCGCACTCTGGTGGGTCATCGGTGGTACGACTTTCTGTCTCGGGCTTGCGCTCTACATTCCGTTCTTGCGTCACCTGTTTCACTTCTCGACCCTCCACCCCGTTGACCTGGCACTCTGTTTGGCAGGAGGGTTTGTGAGTATTCTCTGGTTCGAGAGTTTGAAGCTGTTCAAACGGAAAGGGCTTGTGGCCGAGAAGGTTCTGGCGTAAAGAAATACTCGCTATTGCCTTTGTCACTGCGCGACATATAGCGTCGAAAACAACCTCGCAGTTTCCTTGTAATCAACGATTACAATGACGCTCCGCGACTTGTACAAGAAGCATCACTGGCAGGTTTCGGGACCGAACTTCTACAGCATTCATCTTCTCTTTGACAAGCACTTCGGGGAACAAGCCGCGCTGGTCGATCTGCTCGCGGAACGGGTGCAGACGCTCGGTGGCATCGCCATCGCCATGGCCCCGGATGTCGCCGAAGCCACTTCTATTCCGCGCGCTCCCAAGGGCCGCGAAGACACCGTAACGCAAATCAAGCGTCTGCTCCAGGCCCACGAAGCTATCCTCTTGGAAGCCCGAGCCATGGCCCGCGATTCCGCAGCGAGTGGCGATCTGGGAACCAATGACATCATCGTCTCGGATGTCATTCGCACCAACGAGTTACAGGTGTGGTTCCTTGCCGAACATGTACAATGAACCGCACCCGGGAACGGCGCAAGCTGCGATTGAAGTTGTGGACTAAAAGCCGCCAGGGAAAGGTCCACTGCAGTCGCCGCTCCCCGATACGCGGGAACTTCTATTTCTTCTTGGTTTCGCGGAAATCGGGCGATTCGGCCAGGGTAAAGAGAACGACTTCCTCGCCGGTGGCGGTGCTGATGTCGTGATGCATGCTTAGCACCTTGATGCCAGTGGTCTCCTGGACCAGTGCTTCCATGACCGGACGTGCCGTTTCGATTAGATGGGTCCGAACTTGCTTGAGCAGATCCCGCCCCTTCTCGGCCGAAAGAGACTTGACCAGATGCCGTTCGGCGGCGGTCAACACGCCTTGTAGACGGACCACGAGGAGATCACCGAGCAGGTGGGCGCGAATATCCTTGGGTCCGCGGCCCATATAGTCCTGCTCGAAGCGCGAGACTTCACGACAAACAGCGGCTTCTATTTCTCCTGCGGTTTTCATGACGCCCCCCCTAATTAGGCTATGTTTGAGAAAGCACGAACACCGATAGTATAACACCAAATTGGGAAATAAAAAATAGTCGCATTGCCTTTGCCTGTTGCATTGCCTTTGCCACTTAGCGGCGTAGAATGACTGTATCGGGAGAGTTGCGGCGCGCTTGACTGTGACTTTCCAGCAAATTTGTCGGATGACTAGATGGAGAGCAACCCCGCCATGCTGGGGGGCTCGTTGACGAGTAAGCCGACGTGGTCGGATACCTCTGGGTGTTCCGCCGCGTCGGCTTTTTTCGTTCTTGGTAGTGCAAAAATTGGTTTGACTCTTTACTATTCCGTCGTTTTCTGAAGGGAGAACTGAGATGTATCCAATGACACTGAGTTTGGTTGGAGCGGTCATCCTGATCTTGGACATTTTCGCCATGGTCAGCGTGCTGTTGGGGAACACTGGGGCCTTGCGCAAGTTGATCTGGATTGCGCTGATTTTCTTACTGCCCATCGTAGGCATGGTGTTGTATTTCCTCATTGGCCGAAGTCCGGCAGACGCACGCATATAAGCCGGGTGCTGGTGGTCGCACGGTCTGAAAATCCTGGGTAGCCATCGGCGTTGTTTGCCAACGCAAGGAGTGTGCAGTGAATTCAATCGCTAGCGTGCTGGGCAAATGAATGAAAAACATAATACGAGTCTCGGCGAATGAAACAGACTATTGCCTTTTCCTCGTATCGGCATACAATGGTAGTGTTGGAGGAGTTGCGGAGCAATCCATCGCAACTTTCCAAGGAATTTGTCGGATGACTAGATAGAGAGCAACCCGGGCGCGCCGGGGGGCTAGTTAGTGAGTGAGCCGACGTGGTCGAATACCTTCGGGTGTATGGCCACGTCGGCTTTTTTTTGTTTTTTTGGGAGTCATGTTTTAGGAGTTATGTCATGCAGGTAAGATATTTGACCGTGGGATTTGCTTATATCTCGCATCTGGCTCTAGGGTTATCCCCGACTCTGGTAAAGCGCATGTGGCGCGAGGATGAAGGCTTTTTAACCTTCGAGTGGATTCTGTTGATCACGTTGTTGGTGATCGGCGTCATGGCCGGGATGATCGCCGTCCGCGACGCAATTGCCGCGGAGTCCATCAATGTCGCTGGGGCGATCGTGAGTCTTGACTCGTCGTATAGTGTCTGCTCGCCCATCTCAGGTGGGGCAGGCATCCTGACGACTTGCGATGGGGCAGCCTGCTGCTTCAGTGGTGGCGTAGGCTCGACGTGGTCGCGAGCGGTGCCGACCTATGGCGCCAGGCGATCCGACGGCATCATTCGCGTCCCAGCGACATGCTGCCAGTAGCGTGGGATCGTGGTGTTGCTGGCCCGCCGTTGGACCCGTGGTGCAAACCTGTAGTTCACTCATCCTTCCTGGCAATGAATTTGGAAGTCATAACGTGTCAACCTCTTTAATCGCACGGACAGACAGATTGCGTTTGAAAGAACCAATCATATTCACAACGCGAGAAGAAACGCAAACTCTTCGCGTGGCCCGACGGTCCCCGTTAATCCTGGAAGCAGCGGCAGCGGTCTTCAGCGTCGAGAGCTTGAATCAGCTTCTTGCTAACACGATCGTGCTCCGGGACTTGTACCAAGAGCATCCTCGGCAGGCTTTGGGGCCAAACTATTACGGCGTGCATCGGCTTTTTGATAAGCATTTCGAGGAACAAACCGAGCTGGCCGATCTACTCGCGGAGCGGGTGGAAACGCTTGGCGGCAGATCAATCCCCAGGGGATCGGATGTCGTCGAAGCCAATCGCATTCCATGTGTTCCCAAAGGCCGCGAAGACACCGTAACGCAAATCACATGCCTGCTCCAGGCCCATGAAGTGATCCTCGTCAAAGCCTGGGCGATGTTGCGAGATTCCGCCGTAGCTGGCAATCTGGAAATCAATGACATCATCGTCTCTTATGTCATCCGTACCAACGAGTCGCAGGCGTGGTTCCTCGCCGAGCAAATGCAATAAATCGTGAAATATGTGCAAAGGGGTATAGCAATGAATGGAAAAGAATTGCTCGAACAAGGTCTCCGAAGCGGCATCCCACTTTGGCGAATTGAAGATGAATTGGATTGGCGAGAGAACCAAGGCCCTCGCTGGTCTGAGGACGGCGTGCGCAAGCAGCATGATCCCGTCTGCCGCTCGGTGCATGATGTGTCTTCATTACGGCAGACAGTTAATTTGTTATTCGGCTGGTTTTTCAATCGAAAGACAAAACCTATCCTACCGGAAGTTTCGTTGAAGAGTAAGCCGATGTAGGGGAATACTTTTGGGTGTTCCGCCATGTCGGCTTTTTTGTGGTTTTGTTTTAGCACGAGCCGCTGTGCTACTCTCTTTGAAACATTGCGCGTTGGCGTCACGGCCTGTCAATTCAGGCGGAAGAAGAGGATTCACCTCAAAATCAGGGAAAAGCCACCGTTGACCGGCAGGAAATGTTGTGGTAGAAATAGGGGTTCACCCAAAGTAGCAAGTCGTCCATTCGACAATTTCATCACTCGGAGAGCATCCACGTGTCACTCAGCGAGCGAAAACAAGAGTTAAAGCGTCGTCGTCACCGCAAGAAGAAGTATGAAATCTTCGCCCGGAAGCTGGTCAAGGCAACCGTTTCTGAGAAGACGGTAATTGCCGAGAAGCTCCGTTGCTTGACCCCCGGCTGCGAAGTCCTGATCGAGGCATGGGATCTGGGAAAGAAGCGGTAGGGGGGGTAGGCTGAGATTAGCGAGGAAGGTGGACCGAGCGGGCATCGTGCGCAGCACGGTCGTCGAGTTCCACCGTTTCCTAATCGGCTTCATTTTTCTGCTGTACTATTCTTCATTTGGGCCTTTTTCCGTGGAGCGTGATAGTCATCCAGGGGATCCTGGCGGACATCATCGTTATCAAGACCGGTATCCCACGCTTCCTCACCGAATTGCATGGCTCGGTCTTCGGTATCCGCGAGACCTGGTTCGTGGGCCGCTTTCCACTCCGCATAGGCAAGGGTCTGCTGTTTGTTTTTGTCATCGCGGGCTAATGCACAGGCAGCCCGATATGCCGATGCAGCCTCGTCCCAGCGGTCGAGTTTCTGATAGGCGATGCCCAGGTTGTACCAGTTGCCTGAGACGGCGTGCCGCTCGAGCGCCAGGCGAAGGCATTTCACCGCATTTTCGTAATGACCCTCCTGTAGAGCCGTGTAGCCCATCTGGCCATACTCGTAGCCGGCAAATTCAGTGAAATTCACGAACGGCCTTGCCACGGTCCCGCACGCCACGAGCAAAGCAAGAATCATTGCCCCAACGGCCCCGCAAAGCCACGGATTCCGACCGTAGCGCCCAGACACGGCCCAACCGACCAGCATGCCTAGTAGAACCCCCGAGGCGTGGGCAACATTGCCAATAGACATCACGTTTTTCAAGGTCAAGACAATGCAGAGGAAGAACCATCCGATGAACAACACGACGATTTGATTGTCAACCGTTCCCACAAATCGCTGATCGCGCCGCGAAAGCACACACAAAAATCCGAATAAGCCGTAACCTACGCCCGAGAGTCCCACTCCCTGCCCGCCAAAGTCATATTCGGCCAGCGATGAACCGACAGCAAGAAGGGCATACAGTCCGGCTGTGCGTAGCGGGCCGTAGACCTGTTCAATGCGACTTCCGAAACGCCAAATCCAATACAGGTTGAAAGCCAAATGCACCAAGTTCACGTGCGGGAACGTCGTTGTCAACGGTCGCCAGAACTGGCCAGACCAGACCTGGTAGTTCACGGTCAACAAAGAGATGTTGCCCCCAGTCCACCAGGCGAGGCTCGCAACGACGGCCAGCAGACAAGTCACGCTCGTCACCGGAAAGCGATTGAAAAGCTTTGCCAAGTCCATAATCACACCAAGATCAGCATCCTCGACCACTGTGGTACGCAGACCATCGCCGCCCAACGCTTCGCGTCGGTGCCGGTCGACCCTACCTTTCTCCCTTCATTCGCACGATCACTGCGGTTGCGGCCGCGAGTTGATCTTCGAGATCCTTGAGCGCGGCCCGTTCCCCTTGCACCACGGCTGCGGGAGCGCGCTCCACAAAGCTGGCGTTTTCGAGCTTTTTGTGCTTCGTTGCGATGAGGTTATCGAGACGAACGATCTCTTGCTTCTTCCGCTCGACTTCGGCGTCCACGTCGATCAAGTCGGCCAGGTCCACGAAAACTTCCATGCCGGTCAAAGCCACGTTAGCCGAAAGTTTCGGCGGAGTGACCTCTGGGCCCCAACCGGTCGGCCGCGCTCCGGCCATGGATACAAAGTACGGTTCCATCGGTTTGAGCAGTTCAGCCGTGGCTACATCGCAGCGGACGGCGAAATTGATCTGTGTCCGCTGTGGCACGTTCTGTCGTCCGCGAATGTCGCGAATCGCCCTCAGAACCTCCTGGAACCGGGCAAAACGGGCCTCGATCACCGCGTCCTGCCGGGCCGCTTCGACCTCTGGCCAAGGGGCAATCATGATGCTTTCGCCCTCACCCCCTGCCCCTCTCCCGGAGGGAGATGGGCAGGTGAGCTTCTCGATGCCGCGCTGGGGCGCAGCCTCGGCCAGCAACTGCCACACCTCCTCGGTCACGAATGGAATCATCGGGTGCAATAGTCTGAGCAGCGTGTCGAGCGTATGGGCCAGAACCCGCTGGGCCGTCAGTCGCGCAGCCGGCTCGTTCAGGCGAGCCTTGACCATCTCCACGTAGAAGCTGCAAAACTCGTCCCAGGCAAAGCCGTACAAACATTTCGCTGCGTCGGCATAGCGGTACTCGGCCAGGGCCGTCGTGGTCTCTTGCGTGACCGTTGCCAAGCGGCTGAGGATCCAACGATCTTCGACCAGCAGCTCGGCATCCTCCACCGCGCCGGGGGTGTAGCCTTCGAGATTCATCAGGGCAAATCGCGAGGCATTCCAAAGCTTGTTGCAGAAATTACGCGCCAGCTCAAACCGCTCGCTCACGACCGCCCCCCGCGGCAGAGCTTTGTCCTCCGGCTTTTCGGCCCATTGCGTGGAAAACTCCTTGCCGCAGTGTTTGCACTTGATTCGCGGCCGAACGCGGTTTTCTTTGGTCTGATCGATCAACTTCTCGCAATGCGGGCATTCAAATTCTACCGGCATGCGGATGTCTTGCGTCTCGGTGGTCATGTAGGCCAGCCCAAAACGCAGGGCATCGGCCCCGAACTTTTCGATCACGTCGATAGGATCTACGCCGTTACCCTTCGACTTCGACATGCCTTCACCATAGCCGTCGAGAATCTTGGGATGGATGAACACGTCATGAAAAGGAATCTCACCGACATTATATAACCCCGTGATCACCATCCGGGCGACCCAGAGCGTGATGATGTCGCGGCTGGTGATGAGCACGTTGGTGGGATAGTAATACGCCAATTCAGGCGTCTGCTCCGGCCAGCCAAGTGTCGAGTGCGGCCAGAGGGCAGAACTGAACCAGGTGTCGAGCACATCCTGCTCGCGGATGAGCTTGTGCCCCGGCACGGCCGATTCGTCGAGGTCTTCTTCCTGGGCGCAAATCAGCCACTGACCGTACTGTTCGTCGCGATGCCAGACCACGTCGTCGCGGTCAGTAAACGCCTTTTGAAGATCGGCCTCGCTTGCCGTCTTGCAGTACCAGATCGGGATCTGATGTCCCCACCAAAGCTGCCGGCTGATCGGCCAATCGCGCTTTTCACGGAGCCAATCGAGATAGCTCTTCGCATACCTTTCGGGCACGATCTTCACGCGGCCATCGCTCACGGCGTCCATCGCCGTCTGGGCTAGATGATCCATTTTCACGAACCACTGGTCCGTCAAGAGCGGCTCGATCGGCGTCTTGGAACGGTCGCTGTGGGCCAGTTCGATCTCACGGTCCTCGGTTTTGACCAATAGCCCCTGCTTCTCCAGGTCAGCCACCACGGCCTGCCGAGCCTTTGGTATCGTGAGTCCCTTGTACGGGCCGGCATTCTCATTGAGCGTGCCGTCAAAGTTTAAAATATTGATCATCGGCAGATCCTGCCGCAGACCAACCTCATAGTCGTTCGGATCGTGGGCGGGCGTAACCTTAACACAGCCGGTACCCAGTTCGGGCTTGGCCCAAACGTCGGCCACCAGTGGAATCTCACGATTCAATAACGGCAACAGCGCCTTGCGACCGTCGCGGGCCATGCCGGCCAGAGTTTCCAACGCGCCGAGCATGGTGCGGCGACGCTCCTGGAGATCGTCGATCTGCTTCTGAAGGTCCGGCTTCTCTTTGCTGCCAGCCGCCTCCAAGCGGGCCTTGAGTTCGGTCTCTGCCTTGTCGAGCGCGGCGGACGGTTCCGGATGCACCGCCACGGCCGCATCGCCCAGCATCGTCTCCGGCCGCGTCGTGGCGACGGTCACGTAGTTCGGTTCGCCCGGTTTGGGATTGATGATCGGGTAGTTGACGTACCAGAAATTGCCCGCCACGGTCTCGTGAAAGACCTCGTCGTCGCTGACGGCCGTTTGCAGCATCGTATCCCAGTTCACGAGCCGCTTGCCGCGATAAATCAGTCCGTCGCGAAACATTTTGAAGAACGTATGCCGCACCGATCGGGCGCACTGCGGATCGAGGGTGAAGCGGGTCCGCTGCCAGTCGCAGGTGCAGCCCATTTCCTTGAGTTGGTCGAGGATCCGCTTTTCGTAGTCGATCTTCCACTGCCAGATCCGGGCCACCAGCCCCTCGCGGCCAAGTTGGCGCCGGCTGAGCTTTTCCTCTTGCAGCAAGCGACGTTCCACCACCGCCTGGGTGGCAATGCCCGCGTGATCGGTGCCCGGCATCCAGAGAGTTTCAAAACCTTGCATCCGCTTCTGGCGGATGAGGATGTCTTGCAGCGTGTTGTTCAGCGCGTGGCCAAGGTGCAGCGCGCCGGTAACATTGGGCGGCGGGATAACAATCGAGTAGGGCTTTTTCGCCTTATTCGGCTCGCTATGGAAGAAGCCCTGGGATTCCCAGAACGCATACCAACGCTTTTGTGCCGCGGCGGGGTTGTATTGTTTGGGGAGTTCGGTCATAGCTCATCCTTCCACAAACAGTATTCAAAACTATCCACCGTAATAAAAACATGCATAATTTACGTGCTTTTTTCGTGTTTTGAAGTTTCAAATTTGCTAGTTGACACCCGATATGACACCTGATACAGTGGATCTTTGAGAAAACGACACCCGTTCGGGGTAACGAACGGGTGTCATTGACACCACCAAACCTTTGCCTGAGGGGTGACATCTATGCCCAATTCTACCACGCGATTGAAAGTATCTAAACCCCGCCCCGACTTCCCGCTCTTTCCGCATGCTAGCGGCCGATGGGCCAAGAAGGTCAAGGGAACTCTGCTTTACTTCGGCCCCACGGCCAGCGACCCTCATGGCGATGACGCTCTGACCACTTGGCTGGCTGAAAAGGATTATGTACTCCTCAAGGGCCGCCGTCCGGCAAAAACCAAGGGCCAGCTAACCGTTGCCGATCTCGCCAACAAGGTGCTGAATATCAAGCGACTCAAGGTCGAGAACAAGGAATTGAGTATCTACACGTTCGACAACTGGCGAAAGATTTGTGCCATCACCGTCGATCAATTCGGCGGTGGCCGACACGTCGAAAGTCTTGAACCCGATGATTTTGAAAAGTTGTTTCGCGACAAAATATCCGGTCTGGCGGTCACGTCCCGCGCAGCATTCGTGGGCTTGATTCGGACCCTCTTTCACTTCGCATACAATGACAATCAACGACTCATTGACCGACCCGTCATGTTCGGTGAAATCTTCCGTTCGCCGCGACTGGACTACGGCCCTGACCGTATGCTGGATACGGCCAAGACGTTTTCCGCCGAGGAAATTCGGCAGCTCTTGAGCCATGTCCGACACCCTGCACGCGCCTTCGTTCTGCTTGGTATCAATTGCGGATTCGGTAACACCGACTGTGCCGCACTGACCTTCAGAACGCTCGATATGGATAAGGGATGGCATACCGAGCCACGACAAAAAACAGGCCAGCCGCGACGATGCCCACTTTGGCCAGAAACCATCGAAGCCATTCAACGCTCCTTGAAATTCCGCGCTTCACCGGCAGATTCCGCGGATGCCGATTTGGTTTTCATTACCCGCACCGGCCGTCCCTACGTCAGACTTTCGACCGCCTCTGCCGCCGCCTGGAAGGCCAAAACAGCATCGCCTATGAACTGCCAGAATGCGATTACCGGAACCTTTTGGAAGGCATTCACGGCATTGAATCTCAACACGAACGGCCGGTCGTTCTACAGCCTACGCCACACTTTTGAGACTGTTGCCGGCAACGCCAGAGACCAGGTTGCCGTCGATTACATCATGGGCCACAAGACACCAGGCATGGGAACTCGTTATCGACATGCGATTGACGACGAGCGTCTGCTGGCCGTGGTCAATCACGTCCACAATTGGCTTTTTCCTGCATCCTCTGTGGGCTAGAAGTATCGGATAAAGCCGGGTGGATCAGCCGGCTTGTGCTTCCCTCGCGGCGGCAATGTCTTTGATTGCACCCGATGCAAGTTTTCAAAGACCGCTATATCATCTGGTCCAATGAGAAATCGCGGCTTCTTTAGCCCCTGCCCGATGTTGATGGCCGGCAGCTTGCCGGAACGAATCCAACCGATTACCGTGGCCGGCTTTACGCCCCATTGGGCGGCCAGTTGCGGGGGAGTTAATTTTGTGCGGGAAGCAATCGCAAGAGCCATACACTGTTTCTACCATGCCCATGGCCCGTCTCCAAACTTGCCCTAGCCAGCCAGCGTTAAACCCTAACATTGCAAGCATTTGTGCTCATCACGCTAAAGATACAACAGATACACTCAGGGGCACCTCCGTCGCATTACTCCCTTGCAGCTTCACGACTTCGGCAATTCTCGCGAACTACCGTCGTAACAGCGGATACATCGGAACTTTTTTATCCTCTGTCGGCTAACGAGGTAAACCGTCTTAGAGCGAGGCAGATAGGAGAAAATCAACTCGCACGGCTCGGTGCAGCCCGCCATGGTAGCCTTGACGTACCACTGGACATGCCTCCCATACCGGCAGGCCAGATAGGTCGCGGCCACGGACGCCCGATCCGCAGGCAAAACGCAGTCCAAAAGGTCGCGCCGACGACCCTGCCAGGTGACCTGGCGGTCGGCGTGGATTGTTTGGCAACTGACGACATGCCTGCAATGCTCTGTCTGTTTATTTCTCATGATCTCCCCTAGTCTCATCAAGTCTCGGTGTATTACAAGTAGATGCTACGGCGACCAGTCTCCTCCAATGGGATAACCGTCTCGGTTGACAAGAGTGACCGAACCGTTTTATCGGTCCAGACAAAAAGATGGGAGTCCAGTAAATCGCTTGACCGGCAGATGGCCGGAATCGATACCCGCCCCCCGCCACATATCTGGTTAGGTCACGTCCTCTTGAAGTGGTGAATAAAGCCCTGGCGTTGGCCAAGGAAGCCGATCCGCCCAAAAGGCCGATCGGAAAACGAGAAGAGGAATTCCGCAAAACAGAATCCTTGATCTGAGACATCAATGCTCCCCTGTAGGTGTAAGGGAGGGCGGCTGCGCTACGTTCGCAGCACCGGCAGGCATCCGCCTGGGCAAGTGACTAAGATTACACCAGTATACATCCGTATATTTCGCAGTCAAGACCCGGAAATTTTTTCCCAAGGTGATTGCGTAAGTCCTACGGGCGCACGGCATACGGACTTGCACCCTCGCGATTTTCGCTCGGGCGACAAGGCATTGCCGTCGCCGCCGAAACATTTTCTGGCGTCGATAGCCACTGCTGACGGACAGCCAACTGGCGGTCGGCCTGACGTATCACGACGGCACAGTGATCACCGTGGTGACAATTGTAGGCTCCGGCGAATGCCTTTGCCTTTTCCAAGGTCAGGTCACGACACAGGGTGGACATGATGGCAGAATCACAAAAGATGCCGATAGCATAAGCTTCGGGGTGGGACATGGTGTAGATAGCTCCGATATAACGGAGGCTGCGATTCGGTCGCAGTACCAGCGGCCTCTGGCCGGGTAAATTGGATGAGGATAAGTCTAGACAATTGTTTAGACTGCACAAGTGACCCCCATGCCCTTCTGAAGAATATTTTTCGATTGTGGCGTAAGTCGTACGGGCACATGGAATAAGGGCGAGAGGGAATTCCGGGCCTGTCGAGAGGAAATCGTGGCCGTCGGTGGAAAACTTGTTCGCGTCGATCGCCGCATGCAACGGCGCCCAGCGCTCAAGGGGAATCGCCGCCTGAGTGCCACGGTCCCAAGGCAGGCCACGTCATCGACGGCAGCCTGCCAGCAACGATGACCTCGGCGGCAGGCATCAGGAAGTCGCGCAAGGCGTCGATGACCTCATTCAGTCCCACTCCCCCGGTATCGAGCTTGCCCTTGTCAATGAACGCCCGCCACTGCGTCTGCTTCCCTCGATCCTGGGCAAACTCAGATGATAGGGCCAACGGCACTGCGACAGGAACCGGCGTGCGCCTTCTCTCGAAGGTCGCTCGGATTGCTTGGCAGAGCAGCGGCCCATGAAACTCGAATTGGCGGGCCAAAACCCAAAGGTCATAGAAATCCTTCATGCGACTGTTGGCGATCCCCAACATGACCATCGCCTGGAACTTCTCGGCCACCACCGACTCCCGCGAGTAGGCCGGCAGCACGGGGGCCGGAAAATCGAGCAGCACCGGATAGGTGACCTCGACTGCCGCAGGCGTCACCACGTCGCCGAAGCCGATGTCAATCTGGATCGGAATCCGGGCGTTCTCCAACAGGCAGTCCAGGTTGAGACGCAGTCCCGCGTATTCCTGATCCTCTTTCATCGTGTCACCCCGAACCGACGCGGCGCGAAACACGAGGCCGTCCTCTTCAACCGCCAGCTTGCAGACATCGCGGAAGATGCGCTCGAAGCGGGGGATAACCCGGACGCCCGTTTGGTTTTTCTTGGCGAGGCTCCGGGGGTCGATGACGATCGCCAAGGCGAACCTTTTGTTGGCCGGTCAGGTCAATTGCTAACCGACATCATCACCAAAGGCATGAAACTCCGCCGCGATGACGTTTACATCCTGAACATCCTCCGCTGTCGGCCCCCGGACAATCGCCCGCCGTTGCCGCCCGAACCGGCCAACTGCCGTGAATACCTCTACGCCCAACTGGCGATCATCCAGCCGCAGTTTGTATGCTGCTTTGGTGCTTCTGCCGCAAAGAACTTGTTGAACGTCGATACGCCCATCGGCGAGCTTCGTGGCCGCATGATCGACTTCAACGGCATGAGAGTCCTTTGCACCTATCACCCCGCCTACGTGCTGCGCAATCCCCAAGTCAAGCGGCAGGTGTGGGACGACATTCAGGTTCTTATGGAAGCCATGGGACTGAAAGGGCCAGTGCCAATGACAGACATTGAAAAAGCAAGGCAACTGTTCCAGAAGACGGGGCTTGCCTTCCCGACGATTCCCGAGGAGTTCGCACCCCGGTTGAGTGAGCACGGCAAGTGGCTCTTCTCCACGCGGGAGATCGAAGCATCGCCGTATGACTTGGATCATTACGTCGATGAGGTCGCTCGGGTTCCTGTAGAGGATTACGTCGTGCTTTCCCATGCGGGACACGGCGTGAACTCCTATGCGATTCAGTATTATCTCGTGCAGGGTGCATTGCGGATGTTCCTGCATCTGGGCTGGGGTGGTGTGTACATGGATGCCAAGGTGGCCGCAGCCAAGATTCAAGACTGCTTCTCCCTCGCGGACAAGATCGTTTCGGCTGCTCAATCCGAGGGGAGGTTCCAGCCCGGCGATCAGTTGACGGTTATAGGGTCGGACTTCTATGGGAGCTATTGGTTGCCGCCCGGAGAGAGCCGCCTGAAGAAAGGCGATGACTCCAAGACCCCGGCGAACGTGCTGACTGAAGTTCTTCACTGGCTGACAAGTCCCCAAAAGACAACGGCTATCGCTGACAATGCTGAGGCCATCTGCCCGAACCCAAAAGACTCCATCGCATATTACAACCGGGGCGTGACCTACGTGAGAAAGGGCGACTTGAACAAGGCTATTTCCGACTACACCGAGGCCATCCGCCTTGACCCGAACTTTGCCCAGGCATATTTCAACCGGGGGAACGCCTACTCGCACAAGGGCGACTTGGACAAGACTATCGCCGACTACACCGAGGCCATCCGACTGAACCCGAAATATGCCGATGCCTATTGTGGCCGAGGCTTAGCCTACGCGCAGAAGGGCGAATACGATAAGGAGATTACCGACTGCACGGAGGCAATCAGGCTGAACCCAAAACATGCCATAGCATATAACAACCGGGGCGCGGCCTATGGGAAACAGGGTGAATGCGACGAGGAGATTGCCGACTGCACGGAGGCAATCCACCTCAACCCGAAGTTGGCCCCAGCCTATTTCAACCGGGGCTTGGCCTACGTTAATAAGGGCGACGTAGAAAAGGCTATCGCCGACTACACCGAGGCCATCCGTCTAAACCCGAAAGATGTCAGGGCGCATTTCAACCTAGGCATGGCCAATGCCCAGAAAGGCGAGTACGACAAGGCCATCGCCGACTACACAGAGGTCATCCGACTGAACTCGAAATATGTCGATGTGTATCGTTACCGGGGCATCGCCTACGACAGTAATGGTGACCTGGACAAGGCTATTGCCGATTATACCGAGGCTATCCGGCTTAACCCAAAAGACGCCATAGTATATAACAACCGGGGTGTTGCCTACGGCCGGAAGGGCGACCACAACAAAGCCATCGCTGATTGCACGGAGGCCACCCGCCTGGACCCTAAGTTTGCGCAGGCGTATTTCAACCTTGCCCTTGCCCAAGGGAACAAGGGCTAATCCCGCGTCTGAGGACTATGACGCGTCGAAGAACTTGCAGATGGTCCACCAGGCGGATTGCAAGTTGGCCGCGAAGATTTCAGAGAAGAACCAGATCGAGTACAATACGAGGGACGAGGCGGTTCAGGACGGCAAAAGGCCGTGCGGGGAGTGCGGGCTGTCATGGCAAGGCGAAACCCAGACATGCGGCGCTGGCGGTGAATCTCGCTGGCAGCCTGGCGTCGTTTCTTATCGAGACGTGGGAAGCGCGGGCAAGCCTGGAGGAGTTGGCCCACCGCCCGTAGAATAGGTGCTGGCAAGCGAACCCCAGGACGGGAGAATCGATTAAATGGCGTTTCCGGATTCTAAGTTGCCCTATTACGCTGACCTGCGTGAGCGGATCAGCCTTGCGCTGAGTCGATGCCAGGAACAAACGTGGCTTGATTTCAAGGAATCTCAGCCCTGGGAGGTGCTTCGCTGGCGTCTGTTGAAAACCATGATGGGAATAGCGAACCTCAGAGATGGTGGCTTAATCATCGTTGGCGTTTCCGAGCGTGGAACCGTCTGGGACCCTACGGGCATCGAGGAGGCTCACTTAGCCTTATTCGACTACGACGATATCATGGATCAACTTAGGGCGCGCTCATAAATAACTTGAACAATTTGCTATTGCCTCAGTGGGCGTTTTGTGCGATGAAGGACGCATGCAAGACGCGGAACTCATTACACGAATTCGCCGGAAGTACCGGTCCCTGAAACCGGAACTGGACGAACGCCGGCGGCGGCAATGGGCTGCCGCCGAGGCCCGTGATTTGGGTTGGGGTGGAGTGACGGCGGTTGCTCAGGCGACCGGGTTGTCTCGTACGACAATCACGGTGGGTACGGACGAACTCGTCTTGCCTGCCAAGCAGCGTACGGCGGAGGCGTTGCGAGTACGGCATCCAGGTGGCGGTCGGCGGCCCCTTACGGAAACCGATCCTGGGCTGCTGGAATCGCTGGAGATGCTGATCGAGCCCACGACGCGTGGTGATCCGGAATCGCCGTTGCGATGGACCTGCAAAAGTATCCGGCGACTGGCTGACGAATTGACGCGAGAGAACCATCCGGTGGGTGCCGTCACGGTGGCAAAATTGTTGCACCAAGCAGGGTACAGCCTGCAAGCCAACCGCAAGACGCGGGAGGGGGCTTCGCATCCCGACCGAAACGCCCAATTTGAGTACATCAACGCCAGTGTGCAGCGATTCCTCAAACGCGGCCAACCAGCGGTCTCGGTAGACACGAAAAAGAAGGAATTGGTGGGAGATTTCAAGAACGCTGGACGCGAATGGCATCCTGAGGGACAACCGGAGGAAGTGCGAGTTCACGACTTCCTGATCAAGACCCTCGGCAAGGTAATTCCCTACGGCGTGTACGACATGCTGCACAATCAAGGATGGGTCAACGTCGGGATCGACCACGATACCGCCCAGTTCGCGGCCAACAGCATTCGCCGGTGGTGGAACGAGATGGGGCAACAACGATTTCCGAAGGCAAAGGACTTGTTGATCACCGCCGACGGAGGCGGTAGCAACAGCCATCGCTCGCGACTGTGGAAGGTCTCCCTGCAAGAATTGGCAGACGAATTGGGCTTGAGGCTGTTCGTCTGTCATTTCCCGCCGGGCACCAGTAAATGGAACAAGATCGAACATCGTCTGTTCAGTTTCATCACTCAGAATTGGCGAGGCAAACCCTTGGTGAGCCATAACACGATCGTCAACTTGATCGCCAGCACGACGACCCGCACCGGTCTGATCGTCAAAGCTGCACTGGACACCAACCATTATGAAACCAAGATCAAAGTTCCCGAAGAACAACTATTACGACTGCGGTTGAAGCGTCATGAATTCCACGGTGACTGGAACTATTGCCTCTCGCCACGTAAGTAAAATTGTTCAAGTTATTTGTGAGCGCACCCTTAGCAAATATGCCTCGCCTCAGATCCGCGTTGATATTGCGATTCACGACCACGATGATGGAAAACGCTATCTGGCATTCCAGGTCCATCAATTCAATGACTCGCCGGTTGTGTGCGGGAAGAACTCACCCGATGACGTGAAACCGAAGGAGCGGCTTGTGACCGGAGAGGTATACGTGCGTGCCACCAGTGGAAAACCACAGACGGTCAAGGTGACCGATGCCGCTCAGATGAACGATCTGTTAGAACTGGCGGCAGAATTCCGTGCCAGACGGATGCTCGAAGTCGGTAAGCGGATCGGGCTGGTCCCCGCAGAGAGTGCAGCGTCGAAGTTCGACGCAGAACTTCCGCCGAACCTTCGGGGAGGGCAGGTCTGATGAGCGATCAAGCAAACGAATCCGATCGACTGCCTGTTCCGGTGACGGATTATCCCTACTGGCGAGTCGTCTTCCGTCCAAAGACCTATAATCCCGAACTGATTGCAAGCCTCACGGATTGCGTAAAGCTCGTGGAAAAGACCCGTGTTCGGCTTCGCGGCTGGGACTTCCCCTTCTGGTCGCCGCATGCAGGCGAGCACTCGCTTCGCTCCACGTCAATTGCCTCGTGGGCGAACTTCATGGGGAGCATTGAGTATTGGGAATTGTTCCAGAGCGGCCAGTTCGTTCACCTTGCGGCGGTCCGGGAGGCGACAAGGGCAAACTGGCGGGAAAAACTCCAGCAGGCAACGATCAGCCATCTTGGTCACTGGGGCCAATTGAAGGACTTCGATTGGAATACCGTTCCGGGCTACATCGATATTCTTAATTCTGTATATACCGTCACTGAGATTTTCGAGTTCGCCGCGCGCGTCTGTCAGGCTGGCGTCTATCATGGCTCCCTTGCCATCACCATTGAACTGAACGGCGTCAAGGGATATGTGCTCACCACGGATTATGACCGGTCCTGGTCGGAGTTTCGTGCCGCCAGCGAGAATCACCTGGAGAAAACGTGGGAGATTTCGAGCGACGATCTGATTTCTGCGTCGGCAGACCACTCCATGTTTGCCGTCGCCTGGCTGTTTGAACGTTTTGGCTGGTTGTCGCCCAATCTTGCACCGTTGAAGTACGACCAACAGAAATTCTTGTCCGGAAGTCGTTAGTGAACGAACGCGACCACTTTAGGCCGCGTAGCCGTCAAACCCGGTGAAGTACCTTTTGCCGCTCGGATCGCAAGCGGGCCATCCGTACTTTCTGGGACTCGGGTGGGGCAGGAGGGACCAGTTCGCGGAACAACTCCATGACGCGGGCCTCATAGGGCGCACCGCGGGCCGTCCTTCCCTCCCCCTTCAAGAGCTTACACCGCACCCGATGGACAATGTACTTCTCGCCCCGGTAGTAGCAGCCGAAACCTACGCGCTCCCACTTGGCCGGCTCCACCACGCGAAACGGCGTCTCCGAGTAGACGAGCGAGACGCACCACCCGCTTTCATCGTGCCAGGGGTACTTCTTCCACCAGTAATCCGCATGGTTGCTGTACCAGCGGGATAGCATGACGGTCTTCCAGGCGGTTTCCAGGTTGATGAGAATGTGGCCGCCCTGGATCTGGTGCGGTATCGGGCCCCGCGGCTGGCCGGTGAGACTCCAGTCCTGGATCATGTTCCGGTCAAAGTCCGACCAGTACGCAAACGGCGTGCTATCGAGGATCTCAAAGAGCGGGGCCGGATCGCGGACCAGGTAGGCGTCGGTGTCGAGCCAGAGGGCCTTCTTGAAGCCGCAGTGGGCCAGGGCGTAATCCTTGGCGGCGAAGCGGTGCCGATAGCGGGCGGGGTGCCGGCTGGCGAACTCGTTCACGTCGATAATCCGCACGCCCGGCACGCCGTCCAGTTCGTGCCCCCAGGCGTCGGCCCAGACCTGGATCGGCGTCGTGATCCCGATCTCCCGCATGAGCCGCACGGCCACCACGGTCATGGGCCAATCGCGCAATCCACGACCGACATAACTGTAGACGATGCCGTCGCCCTGGAGCGTGTCTGGTGGCGACAGGGGATAGGCCGCCAGCGCATGCAAGGCTTCAACGTGGTTCAATCCCCGATCGATCGGATCGTCGGTCAGGCAAGCGGGGCATGTCTTTGCATAAGGCTCCCAGGGCGTTACCTCTCTCCATTTGTTCAGCGGGCAGCTTCCATGTTTCGCGGCATGCCGCTTGGCAGCCTGGTACTTCAAAGTGCAGCCGTAGTCGATCGCCTTCCAACAGCCGGCCGGCCGATCGGTACAACACTCGCAAGCTGCTATGTTGTGATGCGGGATAGATTCCATGGCCACGGTGGTTGCCTGTGGCCGCCTCCCTGGCACGCAGAGACGCGTTAATTTTTCGGTAGGGGCCTGAACCTGCGAATTGCACCTGGAACAGGTGTGCTGATACACCCCGGCGCGCACCTCTTGGGTAACGAATGAGCACAAGGCATCGGGATGTGCTTCTCGGGAAGTCATGCTATCTTGATGGTAATGCCAGGAGGGAAGAAGATTCCACCACCTGTACTATGATCGTGCAAAGCGTATGTTCCGGGCGGAGGACACGGGCTTGTAGTACCGAATAAATCCGTAAGTCCCAAGTATGGGCTGGTGCTGCCAAAAGTTACCCCTATTTGCCAACCCTGAAATTCCCAACGCGCCCGCGTCGTCTCTCCAACATAATGGCCTACACAATTGACAGCAAAATAGGCGTAAGGGCCGGGGTAGTCATAGCAATCGCTGCTATTGTGAAGATGCCCTATCCAAGAACACTCGCTATCGCTCTTGGTCAGTGCTACCTCCTCCCAGAAAAATGGATAGGGTCCGAGGTGATACTCGTCATAACAAGTCAATCCAATGAGTTGTATCGTGAATAGCGAGCAAGAGTCGCACGGACCGCAGGTTATCGCAGGAGTGCAGCAGCACGTTTCGTCATACATGAGGGCCAGACCGGGGGAATCAGGGCTCCTTATGATCCCGCCGTTTTCGTTCAGAAAGAGCTTGGGCATGTCATGCTCCCGATCCCGACGATCCCGATCCGCCGTCCACGGCGCAGGACTCAACATCGATCCACATCATGCAGCCGAAGGCGTCGTGGCCGAGCACCTGCGTGACTTCCGGATCGTAATTGGCGATACCGCTCAGCCCCAACTGTTCCGGAGAGACGCAGCCGCTGCCACTTTCTTGGCTGCCTTCGCTCCCTTCGCTGCCTGATCCCTCGCTGCCTTCGCTCCCCTCTTCACTGCCCTCGCTCCCCTCGCTGCCACTCCCTTGCGGGCAGCAGAAGCCGAAATTATCGACTTCCCACTGCTGGCTGTCGTCGTACCAGGTAGCGGTGAAGCACGTTCCGGACGGCACGTACAGCTCGCCGGAGTCGTCCAGGAGGGCGATCAGGGCGGTCGCGACCACGTTCAGGGGGTCGTGGACCTCAAAGGGGAGGCCGATCTCTCCCTGCAACCCGTTCGGCAAAACGGTGATTTCGATGGCCTGGGCACTGGCGCAGCCGTAGAGATCCTCATGCAACTTGCCGCGGATCGACCCGCGGCCTAGTGGAATATGTATCGCCACACCAATGCCGGTTCGCGTGACACCGCCCCCTGACACGGAGATTGGAGTTGGGTCTCGGTCACTCATGGCGAATTCAGGTAGAAGAGGGCGTCAAAGGGCCTGCCCGTGGGGCTCACGACCCCCACGTCCTCGGCAAAGCGGTACTTCTGCCCGAAAGACGAGTTGTCCTTGCCTCCCGTGATGCTCGAAGTGCCGGGAAAGAAGCTCCAGGCATAGGTGTCGTACCAGGCGGCGGGGGAGGCCAGCAACTTTCCAAAGGGGCCGCCGTACTGCATGTTCCAGGTGATCCATCCCTCGGGCAGCTGGTCCCCGTCCACGTCGATCGCAAAATTCCAGATGGTCCGCCAGGAGAAGCGATAGGTGATGTCCCAAGAGACGTTCGCCGCACACATGGGGTTGCCGTAAGCGTCAAAGAGGAAGCCGGTCTCGTTGGTGTCGTCCACCAGGACGCTGGGAATCACGCGCTTGACCGGCGAGCAGCCGTCGAAGCGGAGCGTCCCCGGCGGAAAACCCTGGGCAGGCTGCGACTGGCCGACCGGAACCACGGCCGGCAGCGAGGGGAGATCGAACCAGAGCGGCTGCCAGAGATAGAAGTTGATCGTGTTCGAAAGCTTGTTGATCGTCTGCCAGGGGACCGTCGGGCACATGATCCGGCGGATGGTGAATTCCTGCCAGGTCTCGGTGAACTGCGTCTCCTCGCCGATCTTGTAGTTCTTCGTCAGCCAGTGGTTGGGGTCGATGTCTGGCAGGGCGTAGAGGGCGTTCGCGTTGTTGAAGGTCCGATAGCAAGGGAAGAACTGGGGATCGACGTAGTCGAAGGAGCCAGTGGCGTCCTGTTCCTCGGACTGGTTGTAGGCCGTCAAGAGCGGCCGGAAAACGGCTTCGATATAGCACCCGCACTCGCCCCGCGGGTCGTCGGGTTGCTTGTACTTGCCGTCTGGGCCGGTCGTGAGGGGGCCGTCGAAACCGGCCTGGACAAGAAACGACTCGCGGATCGCCTTGAGGGCATTGGCGTCGTAGTAGCTTTTGGGAGGCGTTATGCCCTGGCTGCTGGCCACGGCCCGCACATCCAGCGGCTTGCGGTTGGCCTCCACGCAGTAGCAATACGGATAGACGAGGTCGCGGACCGGCAGAATCCGACGGCTGTCGGTCTTGTTTCCCGTCACGCGGCCCAGCAGGGCGGCGATGACGACCGGGCCGGAGC